>JYMV01026717.1_pt1 | contig 43103 bp, 38 predicted proteins | sample 338911 | NCBI WGS metagenome assembly JYMV01 (sample SAMN03354496, study PRJNA234377) | hydrothermal vent metagenome | biome: Deep sea; feature: Hydrothermal plumes at the Eastern Lau Spreading Center, Western Pacific Ocean; material: Seawater | place: Tonga | collected 2009 | depth 2000 m m | reverse complement strand
TCTCACGTTTGGTGGTGACACAGAAGAAGATGCTGGAAGATCTGTTAATCTAAATATTTACCTCTGGATAGGAAACGTTTTAAATACTCAAAACATTAACTCTGTTTACAGATTTACTGGAGTAAGTAATGACGATGGGTATTTAGCTGCTGCACAATATCAGCCACAGATTAATAGCCAAACTAACCCTGACTCTTTTAGAAACTACTACACAATGTATACTGACAATCCTTTCAACTTAGGGATTCCTCGTACACTTCGTCTTGGTGTTAAATTTGACTTTTGATGTTGCATAGCAAGAAACTCATGAAACATATTCTTTCCTTTTTCGCTATCGCGCTCATAGCACAACCTATCCTAGCATATAAATATGTGGGTATTGGTGGACCAGGAGCGACAGGTGGATCTACTGGAACTACTGTTGTACCACAATTACGATCTGCTGCTTGTGCTCCAGCAACTGCTCTACGTAACATTGAGTGGAATAATGTGAAAGCTCTTATTGAAACCGGTGGGTCTCTTTGGCAAGATCGTGCAAATAGCATGGCCTCTTATGAAGTACCTAAGGGTGGTGGAGTAAGTTCTCTATATGCTGGTGCTCTTTGGATGGGAGGAATTTCTCCTGACCAGCAATTGAAGCTTGCCGCACTAACATTCAGACAAGGAAACGATTTCTGGACTGGGCCTCTAACGAACAGTGGTGCCGCGGAAATAGATGCTATTACCTGTCAAGAATATGACAAGTTTTTTGTTTCTACTAGGGCCGATGCTCAATTACACCGCGCTTATTTTGATGCTGTAGCATCTGGAACAGCTGATGAAGAGTTCCCTAATGGTTATGTAACACCGGCATACTTTTCAGACTATCCAGCTCATGGTACTCCTTTGCTAGAACAAGATTACTATCTCGCTCCATTTATGGACTATGATGGCAACGGAGAATATGATCCATCATCAGGAGATTATCCTTGGTATGACTTTTTATCAGAAATTGACTGTAAAGAACGTCGTCGAGAGGATATCGTTCCTTTATACGGTGACAGAAATTTTTATTGGATTTTTAATGATAAAGGAAACGTTCACTCAGAATCACAAGGTGAGCCTATCGGAATGGAAATTAGAGCTCAGGTTTTCCAGTTCTCTACGAATGATGAGGTAAACAACATGACCTTTCATAACTACGTCCTTATCAACCAAGGAACTCAAACTTTAAGCGATACATACTTTGGGGTATGGGTTGATGCTGACGTGGGTACTGCTACAGATGACTATGTAGGGTGTGATGTTCAGCGTGGGCTAGGGTATGCATACAATGGTGATGCTTTTGATGAGCCATCTAGTAGTTCTCCTGGTTATGGCGAGAACCCTCCAGCTGTTGGTGTTGATTTTTTCGAAGGTCCGTATCAAGATGCTGACGAATTTGACAATCCATTAACAACTAACTTTTCTGATGCTGTGGATTCTCTAGGAATTCCATATCAAGGAATTGGTATTGGTTACGGTGATGGTGTTGTAGATAATGAGAGATTCGGAATGAGACGTTTCGTTTATTACAACAACTCAGGTAATAGTATTAACGGAGAGCCTACTACACCGCTTCATTATTACAACTACATGAATGGTGTATGGAAGAATGGGCAGAAAATGGCATATGGAGGCGACGGTGTTAGTCCATCTTCAGGTGCTGACCTTGACATTCCTGCAGATTACATGTTCCCTGGCGATACAGACCCTTTTAATTGGGGAACTATGGGTATAGCTACAGAGCCGTGGTCCGAAGTAAGTTCTAATAACCCTCCTGCTGACAGGAGATTTATTCAGTCTGCTGGCCCATTCGTTCTTGAGCCTGGGGATTACAACAATATTACTATGGGAATAGTTTGGGCTAGAGCAAGTGCAGGAGATCCTTTCGAAAGCGTCAAATTACTCCGCCAAGCAGATGATAAAGCCCAAGCCCTTTTCGATAACTGTTTCGAAATTGTAAGTGGACCTGATGCTCCTGACGTTACAATTCAAGAGTTAGAGAATGAAGTGATTATTTACTTGACGAACAACAATTCGCTTTCAAACAATTTCCACGAGGATTACATAATGTTTGATCCAGGTATTCCTAAAACTGATGTTGATGGACTAGCATACGATAGTCTTTCTCGCTCTTATACTTTCCAAGGGTACCAAATCTATCAATTGCTTGACCAAACTGTTTCTGCCGCGGACCTAGAGGATATCGAAAAAGCTAGATTGATTTTTCAATGTGATGTAGAAGATGAAATCGATGTGGTTGTCAATTACGTGCAAGATGAAGAAATGGGGCTTGCAGTCCCTACTCTTATGGCAAGTGGAGCTAACGAGGGCATTCAACATAGTTTCAGAGTTACTAAAGATGCTTTCGCCCAAGGAAATAACATCTTAGTAAATCATCGCACATACTATTTCATGGCTCTTGCTTACGGTTACAATGAGTACGCCGTTTACAATTCTGAAAACCTAACAGGCCAAGACGTCCAGTACAAAGCTTCACGTAAAGGCGCTGTCGGTTCTATCCGTGTTTATTCAGGTACTCCCCACCTCCCATCTCCGGAGGCCGGCGGAACTATCCAGCATTCAGATTACGGAGATGGTGTTATCGTCACCCGTCTTGAGGGTAAGGGTAACGGCACTAATAACATCGATATTTCGGAAGAAAGTAATAACGATATTCTAGAGAGCACTAATGGACGTATCTCTGAGCTTACGTACTCTGCTGGAGGGAGTCCGGTCAACATTCGTGTGATCGATCCACTCCGCGTTCCCGACGCTCAGTTCGAACTCCGTGTAAACGCAAGTGATTCCGATCTAGAGGACGCAGACGAGTCGTACTGGATTCTCACAAACCGTACCCTCCTTGATGAGACCGGTGACTCTACTAAATATATTCGTACTTCTACAAAGGCGCTCAACGTTCTCAACGAAGAACTCCTTTTAGATTGGGGTCTAAGTATCACCTTACATCAGTATCAGTATCCTAATAGCGGGAATTTCTCTGAGCCATTAGAATCTTCTATTGAATTTGAGAATCCATCCGCTCCTTGGCTACTAGGTATTCCTGACTCGGAAGGTTTCGACCTTCTTAACTGGATTCGTGCTGGAACTCAAGAGGGAGATAACTCTCTTGAGGAAGAGGTAGTCTTTAATGATATCAAAGCGGGAAATCCTTTAGACGAGGATGAAAAGTACGAGGGAATAATCGGAGGAACATGGTCTCCTTACTGCTTAGTGAGTTTCACTGACGATGTTACCCTTGCTACAGGCGAGACCATACAAATCCCGAATATCGCTCCTACCGTAAAAGGTCTGGAAGGTGACTTAAGTCCTTTCTCTGGAATTAGCGGTTTGAACAACGTAAATGTCGTCTTTACAAGCGATAAGTCGCTTTGGACTCGTTGTCCGGTGCTTGAAATGCAACCCGTAGAGGCGTTAGCTCAAAAGGCATTCGCTGGAGATGATCCAGAGAAGATGAGACTTCGTCGTCACCCTTCTGTAGATAAGAAAGGTCGTAAGCCTAGCGATGTAGGATACAATGCTTCGGAAGCAAACCCTAACGGTTCTCAGCCAGTGGGAATGAGTTGGTTCCCGGGATATGCTATCGACGTGGGTACAGGAGAGCGTCTGAATATGGCTTTCGGAGAGGACTCATGGTTAGGAGCCGATAACGGTAACGACATGATATTCAACCCATCTCCTAGAATTTACAGCGGTTCAAGTGGACAAGGAGGATTTATTCAAAGTGGAACATACGCTGGAGGACAGCACTGGATATATGTCTTTAAGAACTCTCAATTCGAGGAAGGATCTTCTAACCGTATGCCTGCGTACGATAAAGGAAACTATCTATACACGAATCTTGAAACTGATGCCTCTACAACAAACGTAAGAAGAGTCTTCAGAGCTTGTACATGGGTGGGATCATCTCTTTCAAATGATAATTTCCCGATGTTATCGGTAGATGATGGTCTTATTCCGAACAAGGCTACAGTGAAGCTACGTATTTCTAAAGCATACGAGAAGTACTCGCCTTTAGTGGCTGACGTAGATGTGACGGCTCAGGCAGAAAACAACTGGAATCCACTATACACCTTCTCTACGAAGTCTGTAGCTACTATTACAGAAAGTGATAGTACGTTAACGAGCATACTTGACGTGATAGGAGTAGTTCCTAATCCGTACTACGCTTACAGCAAGTACGAGACGAGTAAGCTTGATAATAGAGTGAAGATTACTAATGTGCCTGAGGTTTGTACGGTGTCTATTTACAACCTCAGTGGGACATTAGTAAGACAATTTAATAAAGCAGACCCACTCACGTTTGTGGATTGGGACTTGAAGAACCACAAAAACGTACCTATCGCAGGGGGTGTTTACATTATTCATGTAGATGTGCCAGGTATAGGACAAAGGGTGTTAAAGTGGTTTGGTGTAATGCGTCCAGTAGACTTAGATAATTTCTGATATGAAGAAGCAATTAAGTATCATTTTAATAGCCACCCTCGGACTAGGTTCGGTTTGGGCTGGTAATCCCGACCGTGCAGGATCTGCAGGTGCAAGTCAACTTCTTATTAATCCATGGGCAGCGTCTAATGGATTAGTGGGAGCTAATATGGCTAGTATTGTTGGTTTGGAATCCGTCTTTACAAACGTTGCAGGCTTGGCTTTTATAGGCCAAACTCAACTCATCACTGCTAATTCTCTATATCTAGGAGGTTCAGGCATAAGCTTGAACTCCGTAGGGTTTGGTACTCGTGTTGGGTCATCTGGCGTATTAGGTATTACTGTAACAAGTATGAAATTTGGAGATATTCCTATTATGACTGAAGATCTTCCTGAGGGAGGAATAGGAACTTTTTCGCCGAGTTTTTCTAATATCGGTGTGAGCTACGCGAAGGAGTTTTCTAACTCTATTTATGCCGGATTGACTATGAGAATTATCGGTGAGTCAATTTCAAATGTCAAGGCAAGTGGTATAGCTTTTGATGCTGGAATTAGATATGTAACTGGTGAAAATGATAGAATGAGATTTGGTATTTCTTTACGAAATGTCGGGCCTCCTATGCGTTATGCCGGTGATGGACTTACTGTAACCGCTACACCTCAAGGTGCCGCTGGTTCGTTAACTGTACTGCAGCGCTCTGAGCGTTATGAGCTCCCATCTTTACTTAATCTTGGACTTGCTTATGATGTTGTGACCACTGAAGATTTGGTTGTGGAGCTAAACGGAATGTTTACTTCTAACTCATTTACGAAAGATCAATTCGGCATAGGAGCTGAGACAAGAATTGGAGAAAAGTTTGCTGTTAGAGCTGGATACATGTGGGAGCAGGGATTCATGCAAGAGGGCAATGTTTCTACAACTGCTTATACTGGCCCGGCTGGTGGGCTTTCGATTAACCTGCCTGCGGGATCAAGTGGATCGGTTATTAGTTTGGACTACTCTTACAGAACTACAAATCCATTTAATGGAACGCACTCTGTAGGTCTGAAAATATCTATGTAAGAAAGTAATCCTCTTATATAAAAATGAATTGAGAGGGTCAGCAGTGGCCCTCTCACTCGTTTATTACACAATGAAGGAAATTAGTTATGTCTGGAATTTCATATTATACAGAAGAAGGGTATAAATCCCTTAAAGACGAAGTGCATCAGCTTAAAACGGTTGAAAGGCCTAAAATCAGCGCTCAAATCGGCGAGGCGATAGATAAGGGTGACTTAAGTGAAAACGCTGAGTATGACGCGGCTAAGGACGCTCAAGGTCATTTAGAGGCCAAGATCGCAAAACTAGAAAATCTACTCGCTAACGCGAGAGTCATCGATGATAGTAATATAGATGACTCTAAAGTTTTTATTCTCAGCACCGTTCGTATTAAGAATATAAAAAACGGAGCTGAGGTAACCTATACATTGGTTGCAGAGAATGAGGCAAACTTAGCTGATAAGAAAATTTCTATTGACTCGCCTATAGGAAAAGGACTATTGGGCAAGAGTGTTGGGGATATAGCTGAGGTAGAAGTTCCAGCTGGTGTAATTCCTTTTGAGATTTTAGAAATAACTAGATAGATTATGGCAACTATTTTCAGTCGCATAATCGCAGGTGAAATTCCATGTCATAAGATTGCAGAAAGTGAAGATTGTTTCGCTTTCCTTGATATTGCACCTCTAGCTATAGGTCATTGTCTTGTCGTTCCTAAAAGGGAGGTCGATAAGTATTTTGATTTATCCGATGAAGAGCTTTCTTCCATTAACGTCTTTTCGAAGAAAATAGCAAATGCTATTGAACTAGCTATTCCTTGTAAAAGAGTCGGGATAGCGGTAATAGGACTCGAGGTGCCTCATGCTCACATCCACTTAATTCCATTACAGTCTGTGGAGGATATTAATTTTGAGCGCGCCAAGCTAGATGTTTCTAACGAGTTACTCGCTGAAACTGCTAAAATAATCAGAGAGAAACTGATGTGATGGTGAAGAGATCTCCATCTCTTTTTGCTCGCATTTTCAATCTCGAAAATGCAATAAGCATTCTTTGCTTATTGCCAATTTTTTTATTTCGTTACACGTTTATTCTTTTTCCCGGTCCCTTAGGATACGGCCCTTTTATTGCGTTTTATCTGCTATTACCCATTTTTATCCTCAAGTATAGAATACCCTTTCGTGAATTAATCTGGATATCATTTGTCTTAATTATAGGGGCTATCGGTGCGATAACTGGAATTATAGCTACAAGTGTTTTTATTAAAGTCGCCGGCAGTATTATGCTGCCATATTTGTTTTACGCTTATGTCTGGCGTCACTTCGATTTCAATATTGAAAAAGTATTCAGCCTTTATTTAAAGGGGGCCTACTTAATTTCCATTATTGGTCTTTTGCTATTTATAGACTTCTTTTTAGGCCAAAACCTAATTCAGCTTTTTCAGCAGTTTATCTACATAGACTCTATTCAAGCTACGTTTGGTATAAGACTAGCAAGTCTATTAGGAGAACCTACTTATTTCGCCAATGTAGTATTACCCGCTGGGATTGTCGGTATGATGAGGTTAGTCAGAAAAAGAGGAGAAGAAATGGGTGCAGGGTTAGATTTTATTACTAAGCGCAGAGCATCAATAATTATACTTTCTCTGCTATTAACTTATAGTGGTATTGCCTTTTTAGGACTGTTGTTAGGTGGTGTTTTGCTTCTTTTACGACATGGAGCGGTTCGATATGCTTTGGTAATACCATTCGTTTTGATTGTGGCGCGGATAATTATTTTCCAAGTTCCCGAACTTGAGGAGAGGTACCAGGGTTTAGTCTCTGTTTCTTCAGAAAAAACCCAAACTGGTGAATTTCACGGCTCCTCTTTTATTCTGTTTAATCATGCCTTCATAACAGTTCAAAACTTAAAAGAAAATCCACTTTTTGGATCTGGACTAGGTACTCATTACTTAGCAACAGAAAAATATAGCCTGGGTAACAAAGGAGTTGAGTTTCATTACAGAACTCAGAATGCACAAGATGCCAGTTCTATGATGCTGCGAATTCTTTCTGAACTAGGTCTCTTCGGAGGATTTCTTGTGATCTTATTTCTCTACAGGAATCATATCCCGAGAGTACCTGAAGACCCTGTGCTTTGGATTATTTCGACAGCCCTTTTCGTGACTCTAATTATGCAACTTCTAAGACAGGGGAATTATATCCTGAACGGGTTTCCGTTCTTCGTATTAGGATACGTTTATACCCGTCACGAATTTCATAAACGGTTCAGGTAGTAACGTGAGTGCGATCAGTCGGGTGGGGTGAGGTTTATAATCGCGGTCATAATCGTTAAGTTCCCATTGACTTCGCGAGTCCAAATCGGGCGGACTCGACCATCTACGGCCGAAATATTATTGTAGTCACCGAAAAAGACTTTGCCCTCGGGTTGAAATGGAGACTCGGAAACGAGACGATTCGTCCATGTCACTCCCCCATCGAAGGAACTCGCGACGTAGACGTCTGTTGAAGAATCATTATGAGCTCGGCGATCGTAAAAAACGATATGGACACCCCCGTTTACCGGATCAACTGCCATCCACGTAAAGAACTGTTGCTTTCCCGGGCCGTCATTATTTACTCTAATCGGATCTGACCACGAATCACCTTTATCATCTGAGTAACAAACGAACACGTCTAAATCGTCTTCTCCATTTCGCTCGTCAGTCCAATTTATATATATACGTCCACTGTATTTCGAGTTAGGGCTTACATCTACTCCCGTAACCGGCATACCATTTACTCGCCCGATAAACTCTACGTTTTGGGCCCACCCTCCTATCATATCGGTAGCAGCAATGTCGTGCGCAAGCCAAGTCACCCCTCCATCCATACTCCTATCGAACCAAATCGTTTCATGGAGCGCCCACGCCACATACAATTCCCCACCAGGCCCCATTGAAGGCACCGCTCCCTCAGTCGTGGCATCACCGTCAAGACAATTCCCGCCCTTTTCACTAATACGTACCGGGTTAGACCAGTTCTCGCCCTTTCTCCCAGCGAAACTGCAAAGTATTACCGTTGAATCACCCTCGACATGACTATCATACTTATCGAACTGAGTCCAACAAGCGTGAATCCTCTCTCCATCCGCCGAAACCACAGCCCACTCCTTATCCTGATCCTTCGGGTGATCTAATCCTATGCTGCCTCCCTTGCTCCACCTCTTACCACCGTTTACAGAGTGTTGGCAGACTATTCTATCAAGAAGCTTTTCACTCTTCCACCCCTTCCCCTCAGGATCACTAAGGTGCAGATAATAAAAATCCCCATTAGGCGATGATACCACGCACGGGTCACCGAAAACCCCATAAGGAGATTTAAGCGTTTTCATCTTCCAAGTCATCCCCCCATCAGTAGACCTATACACGTTATCTAAAATACTCCCAGCCACCATCACATCCGGATTTGTTTGGCTTATTGCAATACTCGGCTCACAAGGCATGTACGCTGATTTCGTTTTCTCAGAACCAATTAGCACATTAAGAGGCCCTTCATATGTTTGGGCATTTAGACCAAACGAAATAAGGGCAACAACTAATGAAAGAAATATTTTAGAGCTGCGCAGTAACTTCATTATTTAGGAGGTTATTTCGCAATTATTTCATCAAGCGTATTCATGAGATTCATTAGCTCATCTTGAATTGCTTCCTGTAATTCTAAAAGCTCAGCATCAGACAGTTTTTCGAGTCTTGCCTCTGCTGCATGATCGTGAATATGCTCCTCTCCTTCTGCATGATCACATGCTGTTCCAGGAATTTTAACCAAAGTCTTGCTCCATTGCACATATTGCGCATCAAGATCTGCAAGATGAATAAATGAGCTGTCTGTTAGTTCCGTTATAGCAAACTGATTCGCAAGTTTCACATGAAACTCCTTACCTAGTCTTTTAGTATCATCGTGAATATTAATTGCAGAAAGGCGATCATCGCTCATTTCAGTAACATCCTCATCGCTATGTCCATCATGAGAGTCGTGAGATCCATCACCGCAAGCTGATATAGATAAAACCAGTATAACAGCAAGGCTTAGAGTTGGGAGAAGTAAAAACTTTTTCATTATTATTTATTTTTTGATTTATTTTTCGGCACTGGATCATGACCTGATGTGCCCCAAGGATGACATTTTGCAATTCGTCGCAATGTTAAGCCCAAACCTTTCCATGAGCCCCATTCCTTTAGAGATTCAATTGCATAAGTCGAACAAGTCGGCTCATGACGACAATTCGAGCCTAGGAGAGGACTCAGACCGGTTTGGTATATTCTAACAAAGGCAATTAGGACGAAACGCATATTTCAAAGATATCTAAAATGGTACGTTTTCTAAGGCCATCATTCCAGCAAGACCTAAAACGACACCACCAATTACCAATTGTTGTGAGCGTTCGGTAGCTCCTAACGCTCGGGCAAGGGAAAACACAGACAATGTAACTAAGAGTATGAGTAGCTGGCCTAACTCTACCCCAAGATTGAATTTCAAAAGTGGCATCACGATTCCCTCTCCCCTATTTGCCGCAATGCGATAGAATGATGAGAATCCAAGACCGTGTATTAGTCCGAAAAAGGCAGTAAGTGCGAATATGGATTTTTTAAAAACTCCCCTATTTGCCGATCGTCGTTTTGCACCTTCAAAGCTTAACCCATTAATTTGAAGAACCGCCATTATCACTATCGTTATAGGGATGAGAAACTCAATCCACGATAATGAGGCTCTCACAAGATCTAAACCGGCAAGAAATAAAGTAAGACTATGCCCCAAAGTAAAAGCAGTAGCGAGCAAAGCCATTCGACCTATTTTCGACAAGTCGAATGATGCAGCAAGTGCGATAAGGAATAATATATGATCTACTCCATTGAGGTCAGTTATGTGAGATGCACCTAGGAGTATATCATTCATTGCCGTGAAATCTATTTTTTATCGTATTGACAAATTGTAAACGAAAACGCGTGTTTTTCATCTACAGGATGATCATCAATAACTTTAAGAGTCCATTGAGAAGGGTCAAACTCAGGGAAAAACGCATCGCCCTCAGGCTCACCATGTACGTGGGATATAAACATCGTGTCTATCACTCCTGCATCAAGAGCCATCTTATAAACTTGACCTCCACCTATGATGAAACACTCAGTTTCTCCAGCTTTTCTAGCAATTTCCAAAGCTTCATCGAGTGAAGTCACGAGCGCAGCCGGAGAAGCATCGTAATCGGAATTTCTACTAAGAACGATATTAGGTCGCCCGGGAAGGGGGCGATACTTGTGCGGAATACTCTCGTAATTTCGACGCCCCATAATAACATGCCTACCACGAGTTGACGCTTTAAAAAACGACATATCGTCCGGCAAAGACCAAACCAAATCGTTGTCTTTTCCGATCACACCATTATCGGCAACTGCCGCAATTAACGAAACCTTCATACGGCGATTGGAGCTTTAATGTGTGCTTGAGGCTCGTAATCGACTAGCGTGAAGTCCTCGTGAGTGAAAGCAAACAAGTCCTTTACGTTAGGATTGAGCTTCATTGTAGGGAGCTTGCCTGGTGTACGAGATAACTGCTCGTGCGCTTGCTCTACGTGATTCGAGTAAAGATGGACATCACCGAAAGTATGCACGAATTCCCCTGGTTCGAGATCGCAAACTTGAGCCATCATCATTGTGAGTAAAGCGTAAGAAGCGATGTTGAAGGGAACTCCTAGGAATGTGTCGGCAGAGCGTTGGTATAATTGACAATTCAGCTTGCCTTCGCTCACGTGGAATTGAAATAGACAATGACAAGGCGGTAGCGCCATCTCATCTATGAAACTAGGATTCCATGCACTCACCACATGGCGACGAGAGTAGGGATTGTTTTTGATGGAATCGATGACCTTAGTGATTTGGTCTGTAGAAGAACCATCAGGGTTAGGCCAAGACCTCCATTGATATCCATAAACTGGGCCTAGGTCACCATTTTCGTCTGCCCAGTCGTCCCAAATTCGTACTCCGTTTTCTTTGAGGTATGAAATATTTGTATCACCCTGTAGAAACCAAAGAAGTTCGTGAATAATGCTTCTAAGGTGGAGTTTTTTTGTTGTGAGAACGGGGAAGCCTTCCGATAAATCGAATCTCATTTGGTACCCGAAACAACCTAAAGTCCCTGTTCCAGTTCTGTCTTCTCGCTTGACACCATTTTCTAATAGATGCTCAAGTAAATTTAGGTATGCCTTCATGCTTCGAAGATAATTATTGTACGCTCGACGAAATCACAAAGTTGAAAACAGGTGAACAACTATTGCCAAATTCGTACTCCAACTTCATTCGAATCGCGATTCAGAAATCTATATGCAATATTTAGCACCAATATGTGTAAAATGAGAGCAAAGTGGGCGGGTATTAAAAAATAAGGCCAACCTAGAGAGGGCATCAGAAAGGGGTTTTCCACCGGTGGTGCTTCCCAAACAAACATATAGTTCGCAATTATTCCATCTGGATTATCTAAGTATATATTTAAATATCCATTTATGAATATCATAAGAGTAGAAATAGCTGCCGAAAATAAATATGATCTTATCCAATCATATTTACTCAATCTCATCCCATAAACTCTAATCATAACAATAGGCACAACGAAAAGACCCGTATGAACGATAACGTAATGAAGAAGCACGTAAGGTGCATCGCCAACGGTGAGAAGTGGTGTAAGTAAGGAATATAAGCCTCCTATTAGTGCCATAAAAAAAGTATACACAAAAAGCTTTCGACTCTTGAAAAAGCAATTGAATCCTATTAACCAAAAGTTAATAGCACAGAAATGAAAAGGTAGAGAACGATGAATAGAAAAGGTTTGGTCTGGATTGAGAATCGAATAAATGGGAATGAATGTCGATATTATTAGAATCCCTATTCCCAACCGCTTCAAGTAATCGGGTCGGTTTGCCTCAGAAAGTCTGTCAAAAGCTTTCACAAATAGCCATCCAGCGATAATCGCTCCTCCTATCATTAACCAATAGCGTAATTCGTCTGGGTGAATTGCAACGTCATAGTGATTCATGACTTAGGAATTTCAGCAATAATCGTTTGAGTTGGGAATGCGAAATCTAATTTCTCAGCATTAAATTTCTCTAAAATAGACATATTTATCTCACCTGGCGTATTCGCCCAATGCCCTGTCTTCTTTATATAATAGGTGCAACTGACATTCAAGCTGAAATCTCCAAACGAACTAAACCAAACCGTGAAGTCATTTTCTGTATCAGGGTTTTCACCTACAATATCCCTCAAGATATTTACTGCGAGTTGTACTTTTTCAGGAGGAGTGTCATAGGTAAGCCCGAGAGCAATTTTAACTTTTCGAGATGGTTCTGCTGTTACATTTTCTACTACCGAGTCAGTAAATTGATGGTTCGGAATAGTAACCGTTCTTCCTTCAAGTGTTATTATTCGAGTTGATCGTATGCCTATTTCCAGTACGGTACCGTCAATACCGCTAACCTTTATTCTATCTCCAACCGTAAAAGGTTTATCGACAAATACGGTGATTCCTCCGAAAATATTAGCGACGAAATCCTTTGCGGCCATAGCCATAGCAAGACCTCCAATTCCTGCACCAGCAAGTATTGGACCCACTTGGAATCCCACGTTGTTCATCGCAGTAATCATACCTAAAATCCACACCCCAGCTTTAACTACCTTCTTTAAAACAGGTGCTATTTGGTTAATCATCGCACCATCAGACCCTTTAGATATTCTCTTTACAAGGTTTGAAATAGCCGCATCTAATAGTCTTGCAGCTAACCAAGTGATATCTAGAACAGCGGCAACGGAAAAAATTTGGTATATAACCTCTCCTGACAAGGTGAAGGTGAGGTGAGAGTAACCTAAGTAAAATCCTAATAGGATAAAGGCGAGTGAAATCGGCTCCTGAATCGAATCTACTATCAAATCATCTAACTCACTTTCAGTAGAAGCTGTGAATTTCTTAAATATTTTAGTAAAAATTCTATATACTAGGCGAGCTACAAACACACTCCCAACAATATATGCAAGGGCGATTATCCATTCTGTTAACGGATTACCCAAATAAATAAGTGAATCAAATCTTTCCATGTGGCTAAAATCGTAAATCTATCTAATATCTTTGCAATATGTTGAAAAAAACTTCCACAAGATTCAATCCCGGTCCTTCCACACGAATTGGAGTACTCGGAGGTGGTCAATTAGGTAGAATGATGATTCAATCTGCTATAGACTTAGATCTTAGAGTAGAGGTAATGGACCCTTCAAGTGAAGCCCCGTGTAAACATTTCACTCATAGGTTCGTCCAAGGAGATATTAATGATTCGGATGCCGTATTTGAATTTGGTCAAAACCTAGACGTATTAACTATTGAAATAGAGCATGTCAGCGTTGATGGACTGAGGCGGTTAGAGGCGGCGGGCGTACGCGTGATCCCTAAACCTGATCACATAGCCCTTATTCAAGATAAAGCACTCCAGAAGCAATTTTTTGCAGAAAATCACATCCCCACTGCCGAGTTCACTGTAATTGAATCTAATGGGGATATTTCATTAATGGGGTTTCCTATAGTCCAAAAACTGAGAACGGGCGGGTATGACGGACGTGGCGTACAAGTTCTGAAAAACGTTGAGAATGCTAGGGAAAAGAGATTTAATGAGCCTAGTTTGATCGAAAAAGCTGTCGATATCGAAAAAGAACTAAGTGTCATTATAGCACGTAGTTCGACGGGCGAAACCGCTATATATCCAGTAGTAGAGGCCGTTTTCGATCCTAAAGCGAATTTAGTTTCTTCATTAATTGCTCCTGCTAATATTAGTGACCGACTGGAAGAAGAAGCTAAGGGTTTGGCCTTAATGGTAGTAGAGAAAATGGAATTTGAGGGTCTTATGGCTATTGAATTATTTCTAGATACCGATGGTGGGCTGTTAGTTAATGAAGTTGCTCCGCGCACTCACAACAGTGGCCACCACACCATTGAGGCAAATCGGACTTCTCAATTTGCTCAACATTTACGTGCTGTTGCTAATCTGCCATTAGGAAGTGTTGAAGAGTTACACGTAGCTGCAGGTATGATTAACCTACTTGGGGCATCTGATGCTGTTGGGATTCCTATTTACGAGGGAATGAATGTCGCATTAGAAATGAGCGGAGTGCATCCTCATTTATATGGGAAATCTATTGTAAAGCCTTTTAGGAAAATGGGACACGTTACTGTGACAGGAAATAATCAAGAGGAGGTTCAAGATATACTGTTAAAACTTCTTGAAATCTTCTGTGTAAAAGGTTCCGATAGCAAGTAAATTGCAATCCATGAATAAAACCGCGTTACCTAAAATTGCTGTGCTCGCGGGCGGTTACTCCGGTGAATCTGTAATTTCTATTCAAAGCGCAGCTTCTGTTATGGAAAATATTGATCGAACTAAATTCAATCCTTATTTGGTCAGAATAGACATAGATAATTGGTGGGTAGAATTAGAAGATAACAGTCGACAGGATATTGATAGGGAATCATTCAGTTGGAAAGATTCGTCTGGCAATTCCACCCAATTTGATGCCGTTTTCATAATGGTTCATGGAACGCCAGGTGAAGATGGGGTTTTACAAGAATATTTTGAGAAAATCGGACTGCCTTTTTCTACAGGCTCTTCTTCATCCGTAAAACTTACATTCGATAAGTATAAGGCGAATAACAAATTACGTGAAGCGGGTCTTTTAGTAGCTGATTCTAGGGAAATTGTTAAGGGAGAGGTGCTAAACGATTCTGACATTACTGAAATCGTTAGACTCGTTAAACTTCCTTGCTTCGTTAAACCAAACCAGGGTGGTTCTAGTCTTGGAATTTCAAGAGTAGAAACTCGTGAAGACATAAATAGAGCAATTAGTACTGCTTTTGATACGGGATGTCAATCTGTGATCATTGAATCTTTTTTAGATGGCCGTGAGTTTTCTGTCGGAATAATACCGGGAGACGATAAACTACCTCAAATAATGCCTATTACGGAAATAATCACTGAAAACTTGTTTTTCGATTACCAAGCGAAATACGAAGGCGCTTCGAAAGAGATAACCCCAGCTAAAATTTCGTCAGGCATCTCCGAGAAAATTCAAAAAGTTGTTATGAAAGCTCACTTTGTTTTGAAATGTGAAGGGATGGTTCGCTTTGATGTAATGCTTGTTAATGGGGATATGCCTGCAATTATAGAAGTAAATTCCGTCCCGGGATTTACGAAAATGAGTCTTTTACCCCAACAGCTCGATTATGCCGGTATTGAAACTAAAAAAATGCTAACTAAAATTATTACTGAGTTACTATAAATTCACTCTAGTTTTAGTTTGGTATAATCATATGTAGGACTTCTTAAAACAACGAAGGGCCACCTCGTTAGGTAGCCCTTCTTGCTGTTGAATGAAAACAAGTAAACTGTTAAAAGCTAATTGCTTCATTATAAATATACGAAAATTAATGCAAAAGGTTGCACGAAGAAGCCCTAATTCTGTTAACTTCAAATTCTTAATATCGGCTATTCCCTTGGTTATCAGCTTGTTACACGCGCAGGATTCTCTTTAATAAATGCCTTCCATCCACCTCCTCCCTTTGTCATAGTAGGTGATGACAGCTGAAAGTGGTGACATAAAGCCACAGCGATGCCGTCTGAAGCATCTAGGTTTTTAGGCATAGACTCGTTAGGTATTTTTAGAATTCTCTGCACCATTCCTGCAACTTGTTCTTTTGAAGCTGCGCCAGATCCCGTAATTGACTTTTTTATCTTTCTAGGAGCATATTCTGCGATCGCAAGGTCTCTACTTAATGCTGCCGCAAATGCAACTCCTTGAGCTCTTCCTAACTTAAGCATAGACTGAACATTTTTACCGTAAAACGGTGCCTCTACAGCCATCTCGTCAGGATTATGAGTTTCAATCAATTGTAGGCACCTATCGAAAATTTTCTTGAGTTTTAAAGCGTGATCAGGATATTTTGAAAGATGTAAAGCACCCATTTCGATCATCTCCACACTCGATTTACCAGTAACCCTAATTATCCCATACCCCATAATTGTGGTGCCTGGATCTATTCCTAGGATTATTCTTTCTGTGGTATGAGAAGTTTTCATTGAAAGAACCAAATTACAAAACTGGTACTTCGTATTCTCGCATTATGATAGAATTCCTCATATCAGCAATCTTAATAACTCACGCTGTAGTGGTGGGTAGGTGGTGGAGGGATTTCAATCGCTTGGAGGGTCGGCGTAGTGAGGATGCAGAAATCGAGCCCCTTACTGTGATTGTCGCGTGCAGAAATGAGGAAATTAGCCTCCCGATTTTACTAAATCACTTGGAGGCGCAAATCACATCGCCAGTCGAAATAATTATTGTGGACGATCATAGTGAGGATCAAACTCAGAATGTTGCACGTGATTATGCTGCGAAGTTGCTAAATTCTTCCGTTCGGACGAAGATTACAGTCATTCTAAACAACGGTCGAGGTAAAAAAGACGCGATTCGAACAGGTATCGAGCGAGCAGAGACGAACTGGGTCGTTACTACGGACGCTGACGTTATCGCACCTCCAACGTGGATTTTAAGTATGGGAAGGGCTATTTCAGAGCGATCTGGGGACGAATTAGGGGTGGGGGCTATAATCGGACCGGTTAAGATCGCGGGAGGTGGTATCGAGAGTATTGAGTACGCGGCAATGATGGGGTGGGCGGCCGCTTCGTCGATAAAGGGGAGTGCCGCGATGGGAAGCGCGGCAAATTTGGCCTTTCGGGTGGAGTATTACCCAAGTGAGGAAGATATGAGGTGCGATATTGAGTCTGGAGATGATGTTTTTGCCGTACACGCGCTAGTGAATTCGGGTAAGCTCGTTTTTTGGGCTCACGATATTGATGCGTGTGTAAGTGCTAATCAAGCTGGAGGAGTTAGAAAGTGGATTCGACAACGTGCTCGGTGGGGGGCGAAAGCAAAGTACTACGAATTGAATTCAGCGAAGCGCATTTCGATTTGGATTGCACTACTCGGAATTACGGAATTGACAACTTTAGGACTAGTAATTGCAGGAGTGGTCTCACTTAAGGTGCTATTCGTACTCTGGGGAGGGCGAGCGTTAATCGATATTATATTCACGAGCCGAGTCACAAAATGGTTCCGAATTCGCTCCACAATATGGGATTGGTTGCTACTTTCCATCATATATCCGTTTCAAATTATGATTCTATTATTTGGTAAGACCAAATGGAGGTGAATTAAAAGTGAATTGACGAACTTCGAAGAATGAATTTTAAAAGCTTTATTAAATCGAATAAGCTCGCAACCATTGGAGGGTTGTGGGTAATTATTTGGATTTTTATTGCTGTTTCTGGGTCGATTTTAAGGCCGGACTCAAGTCCTAATGCGAATGACCAACATTTAGAGCTGAGCCTTCTCGAACCCGGTACTACTGTCGATATCGACGGCGAGTCATTTACGTTTCTCCTAGGAAGCGATCGTTACGGTAGGGATTTTCTAAGCCGCCTCATGGCCGGTAGCGCCATTTCACTTTCCGTGGCGGGAGTAGCTGTAGCGATAAGCTTGATTATCGGTCTGTTCTTAGGCGCCTGGGCTGGATTTAAAGGAGGACGAGTCGACACTGTGGTTAGTTGGTTCTTACAGGTTGTTTGGACTGTGCCCACATTATTGATGGTTCTGGCGATAACTCTCGCATTCGGGAAGGGATTTTGGCAGGTATTTGTGGCGATAGGACTCACGATGTGGGTAGAAGTGGCACGCATAGTCCGAGGGCAATTTATATCGTTGCGAGAACTCGAATACGTGCAGGCCGCTAAAGCACTCGGCCTCTCCGACTTCCGCACGATGTTCGTTCACATGTTACCGAACGCTCTCGGCCCGATTATCGTAGTTGCCGCAGCAAACTTCGCGGCTGCGATATTAATCGAAGCGGGCTTGAGCTTTTTAGGGGTCGGAGCTAGAATTCCTGTCCCGTCATGGGGAAACATCGTAAAGGAGCACTATCATTTGTTAACGACAGATTTGGCTTGGCTTGCTGTGCTTCCTGGTGCGTTAATCGCGAGTCTCGTGCTTGCATTTACTTGGCTAGGTGATGGATTTAGAAACGCATTCGACGTGAGTCAATAATCCTAATTTTTTCGTAAAAATCACCTACCTTTCCATCATAACCTTCACTACTATCAGTACATTTAGAGCGATATGAATCCAAACAAACTCATTTACGTAGCGGGACATAGAGGTATGGTGGGGGCTGCTCTTGTTAGGGCGTTGGAATCAAGAGGCGAAGGAAATATTATTACTCGCACCTCAAAAGATCTCGATTTACGGGATAGAAATGCTGTAGATGAGTTTTTCGCAACGAAAAAACCCCAAATCGTTTATTTGGCAGCTGCAAAAGTGGGAGGAATCCACGCAAATGCTACCTATCCTGCGGAATTCTTCTTCGATAATCTTTCGATAGCTACTAACGTAATTGACTCGGCTTACAAGCATGGGGTGGAGAAGCTGCTTTTCTTAGGGAGTTCGTGTATATATCCACGTTTGGCCCCACAACCTATACCAGAAAATGCCCTACTGACTGGGCCTTTAGAGCCCACTAATGAGCCTTATGCTCTTGCGAAAATTGCTGGTCTGAAGCTTTGTGACGCGTATCGCAAACAATATGGATGCAATTTTATCTCCGCTATGCCTACAAATTTATACGGACCTGGCGATAATTATCATCCAGAAAATAGCCATGTTCTTCCTGCATTTATTCGACGTTTTCACGAAGCTGTAAAGAATGGAGAAAAAGAGGTCGTTTGTTGGGGTTCTGGCACACCGAAAAGAGAATTCCTTCACGTTAAGGATCTTGCCGATGGATTATTACACTTAATGGATCACCACGATTCGGAAGGCTGGGTAAACATCGGAACGGGAATTGATTTAAGTATAGGAGAACTTGCAACTACGATTGCTGAGGTGGTAGGGTTTAAGGGGGAAATAGTTTGGGATTCATCAAAGCCAGACGGAGCCCCTCGCAAGCTCTTAAATGTATCCAAGATGAGTGAGATGGGGTGGGACGCATCCATTAAATTGAAAGATGGCATTGAATCCGTTTATGCAGACTATGTTTCAAATGGAAAATAAAAGGTCAGCTTTTAAGTCGTTCCAAAATTTTGCGTTTTTCTTGTCTTTGAGTCTATTTGCAGCATTTAGCAACACTCTCTCAGGCCAAATCTCAACCACATATTCGCTACGGTCTCACGCTATTACTTTTAAATCTGACAGATCCACTGTTACTCTTGACCCCGCAATAACCTTTCTGTGGTTGATCGGAGATGGATACACCGGATTTGATAACACTCGTGGTGCCACTTTTCATGCTGAAATAGATGGCAATTTTACTGCAGGTGGGCAGTTACTTGAGAGACAATCAACCTTGAGTCCGTTTTTATCAAATTTTTCTAGAACATCCTCTCGACTACCAGGGTGGGGAAGATTTAAAACTATTTCTCCTGTTTTAGAGACCGAGCTCCCACTCATTGTTGATATAGCAAAGGCTACTGGGTTTATCAATTGGGCTGGTAATATTGGACCCCTTGAAGGAATTAATGTGAAACTATCGAATGACCCGATTAATTTCGGGTGGGGAAGATCTCCCCTCCTACTAAGTAGAGAAGATGTTCCGTATCCATCTTTGAATTTAGGATGGGAAAACGATTCATACCATTTAGCTTTCAATGCCGTCGAGTGGATCGGCGATACTCGGGGTGTTATAGGCGGCACCACTGAAGCTCTTTTCTCACAATCGAGAGCTTTTCTTATTTCTGGGGGGTATGAGAATGAGGTTTGGGGGATTTCTTCACTCGTCGGGCGAGCTAGTGAATCCGACTCGATCAAGTCCATTTCGGCTTTATCCCTTTCCGGATTCGTCGAAATAAATGACTTCTCTAGCAAATGGGAAGTAGCAACTTCGACCTCGTCATTTTCGACCGATGGAATTTCGTGGAGTCTTACTGGGGAATATTCTCACGAAAATATTTCGGCCGGAGTAAATCTCGTCTCTACAAAAAGACAACTGTACGGACTCGCAAATGAAACGACTTGGTCTAATGCGGGAATCCCTTTGGGAGTTATAACCGGGGGCGACACTAAGACGTCCTCTCTCTATTTCGATTTTCGCAATAAAACATCTACGACCTGGGTCTTCCAAACCGAGATGGGCACTCTAAAAAACGTCAACTACGATTACAATTTCACTTGGGTACGAGGACGTTGTAGCAGAGTGATTTCGGAATCATGGAATATGTTTGGTACGGTATGCTTTGATTATATCATAACTCCATCTTCTAACGACTTGCCTCAAAACCCATCGGGCAACATGTTAAGCATGGGAATAATTCACGGGATTTCGAATCTGTAAACACATCAGTTAACACTACCTTGCAACCACTTAACAGTGACATGACGCTTCTCATTCTCAGCATAGCAACCTCTTTTTTGACTGTCATTTTCGGCATGCCCACATTGATAAAAGTAGCTCGAATAAAGCAACTTGTGGACGAACCCGGAAATGACAGGAAACTTCATCATCGATCTATCCCTAATGTCGGTGGGGTCATGATTTTCGCAGCTACTTTATTTACTTCGCTTGGTTGGCTAACGATCTTAGATGTGGATTTTCAATACCTAAGGCCTTGGCTAGTAGTGCTTTCAGCTGCTGTTCCTATATTTTTCATGGGACTCAAAGATGATGTGATGGGAATTTCTCCGTTGAAAAAACTGGGGATTCACATTATGATCGGTTTTATGATAATCGTACTTTCTGATATCCGAATCGAAAGTTTTTATGGAATTTTCGGAGTCGAAACGCTACCTCTATTCGTGAGTTATTTCTTCACTCTATTTGTGTACGTCGTAATTGTTAACTCCATAAATTTAATTGATGGAATTGACGGTCTTGCAGGGGGATGGGGCGTTATAGCGATGGCTTCTTTCGCTTTTTGGTTTTACTTAACTGGGCAGCCCGGAGCTGCAATCGTCGCAACGTCTTTAGGGGGGGCTCTTTTAGGGTTTTTGATTTTCAATTTCCACCCAGCCCGTATTTTTATGGGGGATAGCGGCTCGTTGATAATCGGGCTTATCACTTTCGTCCTTGCCGTTAAGGTCATAGAAACTCCTATTTCTCACTTGCCAGATTCATTATTAGGTGTATCGAAACCCGTAGTTGCTATGGGCATCCTCGCCTACCCCCTGGTCGACACAATTCGCGTTTTTTTCCTGAGAGTTTTAAAAGGATTGTCGCCGTTCTCACCTGACAACTTGCACATTCATCACGTCTTAATCGGAAGGGGACTTGGGCATAGGAAAACTTCGATATTGGTTTGGGTTTGGTCTGTTTTCTTCTCAATGATTTCATTCTTGAGCATTTCTACAATACTGCCAGGCGTATCAATTACGATTCATTTCATCTCGTATATGGCTTTGGCTATTCTCATCGGAGCACTCCCTCATCTCATACCTAAAGGGAGTAAAGCATGACTTTCACAAGAGTAGCACATGTTTTGTTCTCTATAATTTCGTTGCTTGTTGTTCCAAATTTTTCAGCCCAAACCGTTCTTAGCTCCACTTGGTTCACTCCTCTCGATAAGGAAGCGTTAAGGGGTCGAGAAATTGCTGATTCCCTCGGAGCGATGATGCCGTGTTTACTACCTCTACCTGATTGGGCCGGTGATGTTCACGGAAGTGGAAAACGAGGGGTGGCTGGGCAAGTTTCAGAAAAATTTGGCGGATTAAATATCGATGGAGAAACTAGATTCATTCAGGGTGATGATGCCGGGACAGCCACAATTATAGGGCTTCGGGTATACGGCGATTTCGATGAAATTTTCCATTACGAAATTTCTAGAGAAAGATGGAAAACTCCTGTTCCACAACACCTATACGATTCTGCAATTAAATGGGGACAATTTGACGGAGTAGGTCGAGTTTCCGGAGGTAATCCCGGTTCGGGATCCGCACGAGCATTGCAAATAGATAGGTTTGTTTTTCGAACTTCCATAAAACTCAGCGAATCGATTGAACTCTCATTAGGCAACGGCCCTCACCATTGGGGACCTGGAATTAGATCGCTTTACTTCGATCGTTCGATGTCTCCTGCTCCTTACGCCCGACTTTACATCGATACCGGCCCTATTCATTACGCACACATCCTCCTTAGGACGACTCACCCAATGGAAGTCCTGGACTCTAACGAGATCGGATGGGTCGCAGCTCACATGGTCGACGTAAGCCTAGGAGCAGGCTTTTCAGGATCTCTTTTCGGAGCAGTTAAATGGCGGAGCAACGATGATGGAGTAAGTAACCGCATCGAAGCGTCTTACTTAATTCCTGTAGTTGCGTTCCGCCCTACCGAGTACGCACTCGGCTCGGCGGACAATGCTCTAATCGGAGCACAATTGATTTGGCGGGGTTCCGGACGACGAAGTCGCAACTTAAAGACCCTTTACGGACAACTAATGTTCGACGAACTACTCACGAATAAACTTGTCGAAGGCACAAGTTGGTGGGGAAACAAGTGGGGCATTCTAGCAGGCGCCAGTCTCAACTCTCCAAGTGGAAAATGGGGGGGCGTTCTCGAAGGTTCAGCGGTCCGACCGTTCACATATTCTCACGCAACAGAAATCCAAGCCTGGACTCACGCAAGGAAACCCCTGGGACCCCCTTTGGGCTCAAATTTCGTCGATATCGTTCTCAGGCTGAAATGGGTAGTACAAGAAGAATACATCGTTAGGTTTTCTATGGAAAGGGTATTCAGAGGATTAGATTACGCATCAGGCCCCCTTTCAGGATTCTCAACCGGATCAGACGTTTTCAGGTCTTATTTAGACAGAGAAAACGACTACGGCTCAACGTTTCTACAAGGTGTCGAATCTGAATTTCAGCGGCTCTCAATCGACATAGCTCGTCCAACAGGTGGCGCTTTCGGGATTTCAGGAATTGAAGTCTTTGTTAGAGGTTCTATAAGGGTAGAATCTCATTTTTCAGCCGACGGAGGTGGTGTAGCAATAATAGATCCCTTTAATTCATATCGAATTCAAGGAGGTATAAGAACTTCTCGCGTTTTAGAAGGACGAGACTGGTGATTCCTGATGTATTTTTGCAGTCCGTAGCTCAGCTATAAATATGGCTCAAAAAAAGAACCCCTCCTTCCTTAATGATATAGGCACACTTTACAAGTTGCGTCTAGGATTTTTCGTGGTTCTTTCAGCTGTCCTAGGATGGTTCATGGGCGTTGAATCCATAGATATAAAGTCCCTTCTACTTTTGGCTATTGGAGGATATCTCCTCACAGGCGCTTCTAATGGTTTAAACCAAATCCTAGAACGCGACACCGACGCCATTATGACCCGCACGAAAAATCGTCCGCTTCCCACTGGTCGAATGAGCGTAAAAACCGCCTTAATCTTGAGTATTTCTGCCGGGATCGTCGGTATCACCTGCCTAGGACTCCTCAGCTATCTCGCAGCTATACTAGGTGTAATAGCTTTAGTTCTATACGCCTTTTTCTACACTCCACTTAAGTCGAGATCTTCTCTTTGCGTGTTCGTTGGAGCAATTCCTGGAGCGCTCCCCCCGATGATAGGCTATGTTGCTGCAACTGGTGAGTTCGGGATTGAACCTGGAACGCTATTCGCGGTCCAATTCATGTGGCAATTCCCGCATTTTTGGGCTATAGCATGGTTAGCACACGAAGACTACTCTAAGGTCGGCTACAAAATGCTCCCATTCAACGCGGGGCTTTCGTACAGATCAGCATCCCTGATTTTACTCTACACACTCTTCTGTATACCCGCAAGTTTATTACCGTGGGCACTACCTAACGACAATCCTATGGTAGGAAATTTTGCTCTCGTAGTAGCTGTACTCGCGGGACTCGGATTCTCTTGGTATGCGTGGCGACTTTCCGTAACCTTAGACAGGTCCGAAGCTAGGAAGCTGATGTTTGCTAGTTTTGTCTACTTGCCTTTAGTCCAAATCATTTACGTCCTAGATAAAATATAGTTTACATGGAAAATAACCTTGACCCATCGATTGACCCCGTAGTCCGCACCCGTACTAAGTTAATGATGATGTACTTCATTCTTTTCTCTGTGACTATGATGTTCGGAGGGTTTATAAGCGCATACATCGTGAGTAGCTTAGGCCAATACTGGGTACACCTTACTCCTACTACAGCCCTGTGGATAAGCAATGGATTAATTATCGCGTCTTCCTTTTCGATGTTCCTCTCATTAAAAATGATGAGAAGCGGTAACCCATCAAGTTCTAAACTCTACCTGTCAATCACTCTTGCTTTGGGGCTTGCTTTTTCTTTCTCTCAATATTCTGGGTGGAATGATTTAGCCCAAATCGGTAGCGGTTGGGGTACTGAATCAAACGAGGAAGGGTTAGTAGCATATTCTTGGAACAGAATCAACGAATTAGTACAGAGCGATGCCGTTTATGGAGTCGATTACGACGTACGAATTAACGACACTCCACTTCTATATAACGCCGACACTAAGGAGTTTTACGCTCCTAATGATCCATTAATGGTTCGGGCAATCACATCAGATGTAATTCATATTACGAATTCTAGCGCCTCTTACATTTGGGCATTAATCCTAATTCACCTTCTTCACTTAACTTTCGGTATTATTTATGTCGTCGTTAATCTAATTCGCGTGTCGAAAGGCATTATTAATCCAGGTGACACTGTTCGACTTAGAGTTTTAAGCACTTACTGGCACTTTTTAGGGGGATTATGGTTATTACTATTCTTTGTACTCTTTCTCTAGTTTTCCCATGTTTCACTACGTTTATTACATTATTGTTTAAGTAGAATCATTCTTAATAAGCATGTTCTGATTTCTTAATAAAAACTAGGGCAATCATTAAGGTTTCATTTATTAAATTTGCGCAACAAATTCGCAATCATTTTGCAGCATGTCAGGACATTCAAACGATAACGTTTCTTCAAAAGAGCTTTGGGGTGGTGGACAATCACCTTATGGGATCTCTTACGGGAAAATGTATATGTGGTTCTTCCTCGTATCAGACGCCTTAACATTTGGTGGACTTTTAACTGCTTACGGGTTTTCTCGTGCTGCAAGTGAAGACCCATGGCCGATAGGTGAGCAGGTTTTCAGAGCACTTCCAGGATTAGAAGGGCAATATCCTCTTATCTACGTTGCGCTTATGACTTTCATCCTCATTGTATCATCGGTGACAATGGTTCTGGCTGTAGAAGCTGGCCATCGTAATGATAAAAGAGGAGTTGTCAGATGGATGCTTGCTACAATTATAGGTGGAGCTTTCTTTTTAGGTTCTCAAGCTTGGGAGTGGTCTCACTTTATCCACGGCGGTGGAGGTTCTTTCCTTCTCGCTAAGGAAGTAACGATAACTGCTGATAACGGTGCTGAATACACTTTACCAGTAGGTGAAGCGATCTACATGGATCATCATTTCGGAGAACTAGCTGAAGCATATAGCGAAGGCGATAAGTCTGTGGAACTTCATAATGATCACGGTCACATTAAGCTTATTCAGTACGGTGAACACACACATGAGGCTGATTTACATTCTCTTACAATCAATAAATACATTGCTGACGAACAAGGAGTAAGTGGAGTCAATGTTGCCAAGCTTTGGAATGCACGATCTGAATCATTTACATTCGGGGCGAACATGCATGAGAATGAATATGCCCTACAACAGAGCTACGCGAATTTCTTCTTCTTTATTACTGGATTCCACGGATTCCACGTTTTCTCTGGAGTTGTAATAAACTTCATCATATTTATTATGGCATACCGCGGGGTATTCGAGAGACGAAAGCATTACGAAATGGTAGAGAAAGTAGGTCTTTACTGGCACTTTATCGACCTTGTGTGGGTATTCGTATTTACCTTCTTTTACCTCATCTGATAGCACTCAAATCATGGAACGCGACGACCTTATTGTAAACGACAACTACTCATTAAACGCTCACCACAGTGAAGAGGAGGGAGTAAAGATTCGTAAAAACATTCTATTCGTAACCGTACTATTAACTGCCATTACTGCAGTTGAAGTCGCTATGGGTATAATTTTTAAAAGAGCTGAAACCTTTACTTGGGAAATGATCAAATGGTCATTTGTAGCATTAACTCTGGTTAAAGCTGGATACATTGTAATGTCATTTATGCATCTTGGAGAAGAGCGCGGCAACATGAAAAAGTCTATTCTAGTTCCTTACTTGTTGTTCATAGTATATCTAATATACGTTGCTCTCACGGAGGGATTTGGACACCTTTTCAATCACAATAGTTTACACTAAAAAAATTCCTCAAATGGAGGTTTTTTAACCTTTTGCAACATGCGACAGAAGATTGCCTTAATCTTTCTATTATTAGCATTGCCACTTTTTGGGATTATTGTGCTTGGGGTTTTAGGGGAGCATAAATTCAATACTCTTCCTTACTTTACTGAAAATGGAACGATAGATTCACTTGTTCCTGGCGTAAAACGTGTCGGCGATTTTCAGTTAATAAACCAAACCGGATCCCTTTTCGGATCAAAAGACTTAAAAGGTCAGGTTTGGATAGCAGCATTTTTCGGTACTGACGCACCTCATGTGGGTACGATTACTAAGCAATTGCTTTGGCCTAATTTCAGATACAGAGACAAGGAAGGCATCTCAATTGTGTGCTTTTCCCTAAGTCCAGAACACGACACGCCAGAGATCTTATCCGAATACGTAGCGCTTAATACACGTTACAACGGGAAAGACGACAAATGGCAGTTCTTAACTGGAGAACGTGAGGATATCGACCGAATCATCCTCGAGGAATTCATGATCGAACGCGACCCTAAAGACCCCGACAACGTAGCAACTCTATGGCTCGTCGACGCAAGAGGATATTTGAGGGGTATATACCACGCCGCTTCCGAGGACGCATTACGTGACGCGACAGAAGATATCGCCCTTTTGAAAAAAGAAATGGACTTAGCGGAGTACGCCCGCAAGAAATTATTAGAAGAATACAAGGATAACCCGCCCGCGGAATTACCGATTTTAGGTCCAGAAAACCATACTATTCCACCATTCGCATTCACGGGGCTAGACAACAAAGAGTTTTCGCATAGAAATGTTGTGGGAACGATTCGAATCGTGGATTACTTCTTTACACATTGCCCCTCGATTTGCCCTTTATTAAGCGGTCAATTAGCTCGTACCCAAGTTATCCTGCGAAAAAAAGGAGTGAGTACTGAGGAGGTGATAATATTAAGCCATTCTGTGGATCCTGAGCGCGACACACCCGAAAGACTTGCTTGGTATGCAGAGCGTATGGGTGCGGACACTTCACAATGGAAGTTTCTTACTGGGGATAAGGATGATCTCTATGACCAAGCAAGATTTGGATACTACCTAACAGCTATGGAAAGTGACACTGCCGCTGGTGGATTTTTTCATTCGGACTCCTTCGTGTTGGTAGATAATCTCGATCGTATTAGAGGATACTACGATGGAACTTCAACTTCTGAGGTAGACCAAATGATCAATGATATCTTACAACTTCTAAACGAAGAGAACCTATGAAGATTTCTGACTCGAAACTGCGAATTATTATTTGGGGGATTACTATCCTAATCCCTGTCGTGGTAACACTTTTGGCATATTTACCCCCATTAGATTTAGCCCCAGAAACCGCAGCAAAACTCTATGTATTGCCGAAAATCAATGCTTTCATAAACGGAACTGCTTTCTTAGTTCTGATTGCAGCTTGGTTAGCAATTCGTTCAAAAAAGGTGGCATTACATAAAGCCCTAACCTCAACAGCTGTGGGACTTAGTGTCTTATTTTTATTAAGCTATATCACATTTCACTTCACAACAGCATCTACCCACTTTTGTGGTGAAGAGTCTATGAAGATGATTTACTTCGTCATACTAATAACTCACATCCTACTTTCAGCTGCAATTGTACCGCTTGTACTTTTCACTTACGCAAGGGGATTTGCGATGGAGGTGGAAAAGCATAAAAAACTTGCACACTATACCTGGCCATTATGGCTATACGTTACTGCATCAGGAGTAATCGTTTACTTAATGATAAGCCCTTGCTACCCAGCGTAATGCGATTAATTAAAGCCGCAATATTAACCCTTGTACTAGCTATTATTAATAGTTCTGAAAGCTTGAGTCAATGTGTTATGTGTAAGGCCTTGGGTGAAGCAAGTGCAAACCAGGGTGGGATAGGAACAGGATTAAATGCAGGGATTTTATTCCTAATGATTGTCCCATATATCCTAATCGCAACTGGGTTTTACTTGGTATGGAGGAGATTTAACAAAGAGGGGGAATAGTTCCACTTTTAAATAGGGGGCGATTCATTAGATTTGTATCGATAATTCTATATAAAACATGGTTCGTCTCATTTCAGTTAGTTTACTCATTGTCTCGGTTTTTTTACCCGAGCTTTCTTTAGCCCAAACCACTCCGTGGACTCTCCAAAAATGCATTAATCACGCATTTGAGAACAACCTTCAGATCAAGCAGAGTGCGCTCGGTACAGACCAGTCCGAAACAGGATACCTCAGCGCTAAAAGTGCATTTTTCCCCTCTTTAAACGCCTCAGGATCGCATGGGTATAACATCGGAATGACCCTCGACCCTTTTACAAACTCGTTCGCACTCGGTGCTATACGTTCGAATAATTTCGGTCTTAGCTCAGGAGTAACTCTTTACAACGGGTTTAAGAATCATTTAAACTTGAAGCGTGCTAGAATCGGTTTGGACTTAGCAGCCACTAATCTCGAACAATCTAAGAATGACCTTGCGCTAATGATTTCAGCGGCTTATCTGAATGTGCTTTTTCAAGAAGAATTTTCGACAATCGCCATATTAAATCTTGATGCTACTAAAAGGCAAGTTGATCGAATTTCAAAATTAATTGATGCCGGTGCTGCAGCTGCAGCTGATTTGCTAGATGTTAAAGCTCAAGAGGCATCTGATTTCGCTACTCTTATTTCGACAGAAAACTCTAGACAATTAGCTAAATTAAATTTAGTTCAGTTACTTCAATTATCTAATGAGGAAGCTACATCTTTTGAAGTTGTACGTCCCAGAAGTGAAGACTTAGTTACTTCAGATATACCGGCAAATGCATCTAGTGCCGTTTCCTTTGCGATTCAGTCATTTCCAGAAATTAGGGCCGCCGGATTATCAGTTGATGATGCTTATTTAAGTTTAGATATTGCAAAGACTAATTATCTTCCTAGACTTTTCGGGTCCTACAACTTCGGCTCTGGGTATTCTGAAAATATTAAGGGAGCTGATTTACAACCCATCCCATTTACAACCCAGTTAAGTGCGAATATTAACCAAAGCATTTTCTTCTCTCTAAGTATACCTGTTTTCAATAGCTTTGCTTCAAGAAGCTCTGTTCAACTAGCTGAAATCGGAGTACTACAATCAAAGTACGCACAAGAGTCAACGGCTCAAGTATTAACCCAAAGCATCGAGAGTGCTTGGGCAGATGCATTCGCTGCTCAGAAATCGTTGCTCGCGCAAGAAGCCGCTCTCGCATCTGCTGAACTAGCGTTCGCAAATACAGAAATTAAATTCGAAGCGGGAGCTATCTCTGCTCTTGAATATGCTGACTCTCGCACTCTATTAGATAATGCTAGAATTAACAGTTTACGAACTCGATATGACCTCGTTTTTAAAACGAAAATTTTAGACTTCTACCAAGGAAAAGCAATCACTCTTAGATAGGTCCCGTGAAATGAAACAGAAATACATCTTTATAGGATTAGGTGTCACAATTATAGGACTTTTAGTCGCTGCGAGTATTTTCGGTGGGAAAAGACAACTGCCGGAAGTAAAGACTGCAACTACATCATCGCGCTCTATCATCGAAAGGGTAAGTGCATCTGGAAAAATACAACCCGAATTAGAGGTTAACATCTCAGCCGAAGTAAGCGGTCAGCTCATCGATCTTCCTGTAAAAGAGGGGCACAGAGTTGAGGTGGGTGATCTTTTGGCTCAAATAAATCCAGACGTGTACATCTCCGCCAAGAATAGAGCTCAAGCTGCTGTGAATACTACTATGTCAAACCTTTCATCTTCAAAAGCGATGGTTGCCACTAGTGAAGCGAATCTTTTCGTTGCTGAAAAAGAATGGAGTAGAACCGTGACTTTGTTTAAAAACGGGGTGATTTCACAAGCTGATTACGACAGGTCTGAAGCAGCTTTCAGAACAGCTGAAGCAAATTTAGTAAGTTCTCAGGAAGGAGTAAAAAGTGCTAATTATTCGATTTTAAGTGCAAAAGCGTCTTTGCAAGAAGCTCTGGATAATCTCTCTAGAACCACTTTAAAAGCCCCTCAAGCGGGAATCGTGACGGCTTTAGTGAAGGAAGAAGGTGAAAGCGTTCAGGGTAATGGATTCGTTGCTGGAGAGGTCGTGATGAAAATCAGTAACCTAGACTTAATGGAGGTAAACATTGAAGTCAACGAGAGTGATATCGTTAGGGTCAAGATGGGTAATGAGGCTGAGATTGAAGTTGATGCGTATTTAAACCAAACCTTCACGGGTTCGGTCACCGAAATCGGTAATACAGCATTAAATGCGGGTTCGAATGGTTTCAACCTAGATCAAGTCACGAATTTTTCAGTGAAAGTTCGTATTAATACTGACAGCTATTCACATCTTATCTCAGATAAAAGTGCGCACCAGTCTCCATTTCGCCCTGGCATGAGTGCTACGGTAGAACTTCTTACGAAAAGCGTTTCGGACGTAATTGCCGTACCCATTCAATGTGTGACCACTAGAAAAGCGGACGACAGTGATGATGCCGTTCTTGGAGTTTTCGTAATCGACATCGAGAGTAGCAAAATAAAATGGACAGTCGTCGAGACTGGAATTCAAGACAATAGATTTATCGAAATAGTTAGCGGTTTAAGCGAGGAGGTGTCGGTAGTGAGTGGACCATATGATTTAGTGTCGAGGAAACTTGAAGATGGTGACGAAGTTGAGATTAAAGTCGTGGACGAGGATGAGAGAGGCGATAATAATTCCGAAAGCAATCTAGATAGGTAATCTCTTTTCGATGTCGATAATACTTCATATAGAAACGACAACACATCAATGTGCAGTTGCTCTTTCTCGAGACGGGAATCTATTGGCAAATCGATATGTTCGAGAAGATGGTTACTCGCATGCGGAAATGCTTATGTCTTTTATAGATGAGGTATTAAACGAGGCCGGTGTGAAGAAATCAGAGTTAGGTGGGGTTAGTGTTTCTGGAGGTCCGGGATCTTACACAGGATTGAGAATTGGTGTTGCTACCGCAAAAGGGATTTGTCACGCTCTTGGAATACCGCTTATTTCTGTAGATACGTTAACTGTTTTGGCACTTCAAGCTCGTAAAACGCATCCTGGAATGGACGCATACGTCCCCATGTTAGATGCAAGGAGAATGGAAGTGTACACGAGGACTTTTGATGAAGAATCCGGTGAAAATACTGATATAGAATCAGTTATACTCGATAAATCTAATGGATATTCGTGGGATAAATATGAAAACATATGCTTTTCTGGAGATGGAGCATTGAAGTGCCGTGAGATTTTAGAGGGCAATGGGCGAATGTTTATTGAAGACTGGCCTACTGCTGAAGCGGCAATTGAGATAGCGACATTAAAGGAGAAGGCAGGTGAATTTGAAGGTTTGGCCTTATATGAACCTACATATTTAAAGGCATTTAAAGCAGGTAAAGCTAAAGATCCTTTCGGGTTAAGAAAAGATTAAATCATGAATTTTAGAATTCCATTAATGATAATTGGGGCGTTTCTTTTGATGCAATCGACTTGTGATCAAAACAACCAAAACATCCCTTACGTGCCTGTTAATTTCGATATTAACCTCAACCTCCCAGCGTATAATTCTCTGAATTACCCAGGTGAACATTTAATCTTACAAGGTGGATCAAAGGGCATTATCATCTACAGATATACCCTCGACGAATTTGTGGCGCTCGATAGACATTCCACTTTCGATACCGCATTAAACTGTAAAGTCATCGTAGAATCGGACGGACTCACGCTTTCTGACGAAAGTGATTGCTCGGAATCAAAATGGATTATCCTAGACGGCTCTGTAATGCAGGGGCCGGCAGTATTATCTCTACACAGATATAGGACAAATTGGAATCCCCCAATTTTATCCGTTTACAACTAAAAAAAGCGACCCTAATCTAGTATCTGTACTCGTCAGATTTGTAAGGACCTTCAACAGGCACTCCGATGTAATCGGCTTGGTCTTGTGAAAGTACTTCAAGTACCACACCGACTTTCTCGAGGTGAAGGCGAGCAACTTTTTCGTCGAGAGTTTTAGGAAGTGTGTAGACCTTATTCTCGTAGTTGTCTGCTCTTTCCCAAAGCTCTAATTGTGCTAGAACTTGGTTTGAAAATGAGTTTGACATTACAAAGCTAGGGTGACCTGTAGCACAACCGAGGTTTACAAGACGTCCTTCAGCAAGTACGATTAAATCGCTTCCGTTAATCGTGTACATATCTACCTGAGGTTTAATCTCATCCTTAGATGCACCATGGTTTGAATTTAACCAAGCCATATCTATTTCATTGTCGAAATGACCGATGTTGCAAACGATTGCTTTATCCTTCATAGCTTCGAAGTGTGCTCCAGTAATAATATCCTTATTACCTGTTGCAGTAACAATAATGTCAGCTTCAGCACATGCTTGTAACATAGGCTTTACTTCGAACCCCTCCATTGCAGCTTGAAGAGCGCAAATAGGATCGATTTCACTTATAATAACTCTACAACCTGCATTTCTGAGAGACTCTGCAGATCCTTTACCTACATCTCCAAATCCAGCAACAGCAGCAATTTTACCGGCCATCATTACGTCAGTAGCACGACGAATAGCGTCAACTAAAGACTCACGACAACCGTACTTATTATCGAATTTCGACTTCGTTACAGAATCGTTAATATTTATAGCTGGCATAGTTAAAGTACCATTCTTCTGCCTATCGTGTAAACGAAGAACACCTGTTGTAGTTTCCTCAGAAATACCTTTAACACCTTTCGACATCTCAGGGAATCTATCTAGAACCATGTTAGTTAGATCGCCTCCATCATCAAGAATAAGGTTCAAAGGCGTGCGGTCAGCACCGAAGTATAAGGTTTGTTCTATACACCAGTCAAACTCCTCCTCTGTAAGACCTTTCCAAGCAAAAACCGGAATTCCAGTAGCCGCAATAGCTGCAGCAGCGTGGTCCTGAGTAGAGAAAATGTTGCAAGAAGACCAAGTCACATCTGCCCCTAACTCAACAAGTGTCTCAATCAACACAGCCGTTTGAATCGTCATGTGTAGACAGCCTGCAATGCGAGCTCCTTTCAAAGGCTTAGATGGACCAAACTCCTTTCTAATTGACATCAAGCCAGGCATTTCCGCCTCAGCCAAAGTAATTTCTTTTCTACCCCAATCAGCAAGGGTAATATCCTTCACTTTGTATGGTAGAACATTTGTATCTGTTGAATTCATTGTGCAAATTTACGAAATAGAAGCCTACCTTCGCTGTATGTCATTTAATGATGTGAAAGGTGAAATAGAATTAGCTGTTTTTAGTACTTCTAAGGTCGAGAAAGGCCTTAATGTGGGTAGATTTTATCCGAATAAGGGAGTCGGAAAATTAGATGATTCGAAGATTTTAGAACTTAGCGGAGTTATTAAGTGTCTCTGTAAATTACTGAAAAGCGAGGATTGGCATATCGAGCATCTGGAGAATGGAGCGCCAATTCTTTTCGAAAACGGAGTAAAGAGCGGTTCGTCAATTTCTATCAGTCACACCATCAATAACGAGGGGATAGCCTATTCCGCGGTCGTACTATCGAAGGTGCAGAGCAGAATTGGCGTTGATATCGTTATAAAAAACGACTCAAGGTTAGCTCGAATCGCAAATAGAGTAATGAGCGATGTTGAAATCGAGACGGAAAGGTTAGCTGAGGTTTGGGCATGTAAGGAAGCTGTATTCAAGGCTAGAGGGCCAGGACTCGATTTCAAAAACGATATTAAAGTCGAATTTCTTGAAACCGAAACCGAAAAACTGTCATCTCAGTATTTGTTAAGTTCTTTCGGAGATCATTGGTTGAGTACTATTGAAGAGGAGTTAGTAGTAGTTTACGGCCCGATTATATAAAACGCAACAAGGGAACCCCGGAGGATTCCCTTGTTGAAATAATAAGTACGACTTGTAAACTCTGCATATACAGAGTCAAATTATATCTATCGCTCTATGCCTTTATGGCGGCGCTCAGTACTTACGCTTAATTTAGCGCGGCCTTTACGACGACGTGCGTTTAGTACGTTACGTCCGTTAGACGATGCCATACGCTTACGAAAACCGTGCTTATTACGGCGTTTACGATTTGATGGTTGAAATGTCCTTTTCATCTTATTACTGTATTTCCCCTTTAAGAGGAGGGCAAAGATAGTAAACTCTTTCTACTCATACAACTACTGTTACAACCCTTTTTTTAGTGCTAAATTCGCACCCTATGAATAGTGAAAGTACAACTGCACCCGAAAAGCGGGAAAAAAAACGTTTTAAGCTTTCAGACCTTAAGGGTTTTAAGCAGATGGCGCCTTACTTGAGACCGCATAGAGCAGGGTTCACTTTAGGCATATTTTTAATCTCTGTATCAAGCATTTTGACACTCTTTGTTACAAGATTATGGGGTCAATTAGGGGGCGTAGGTATTATGGGAGGCGAGAAAAGTAGCGTGGGAAATGAGTTTGAGGGTGGAGTGCTTGATGGTTTGGACTTAAATAACCTTGAAACCATAGGGTGGACTATTGCCGTGGTGCTACTGATTCAGGCAACTATGAGTTTTTTCAGAGTGTATCTTTTTGCGAATATGACAGAAAAGATGATGCTGACTCTGCGGCGAGATGCATTTGAGGCCGTTGTGAGCATGCCCATGGATTTCTATCACAACAGGCGCGTCGGCGACTTGAACAGCCGCATTTCTGCTGATATCACATCTATTCAGGACACCTTCACCCTCACCCTTGCTGAGCTCATACGCCAAAGCATAATGCTTGTAGGCGGTATCGCTGCTCTTGCATATTTTTCGGTGGATCTTACATTAATGATGCTCGTAACTCTTCCCGTTGTAGTGCTGGTGGCAATCGTTTTCGGTAAATTCATTAAGAGATTATCTAAAGAAACCCAGGATGAAATTGCGGCATCGAATGTTATCGTTCAGGAAGTTTTGACCGGAATCGTCAATGTAAAAGCATTTGCAAATGAGTGGTTCGAGAGATCTAGATACACAACAAGTATTAGTTCTGTAAAAGACCTCGCAATGAAGGGAGCGATAGGTAGGGGGTCCTTTGCGAGTTTTATCATCCTTTTTATTTTCGGGGCGATTACACTTGTGATTTTCAAAGGTGCTGCACTAATGCAGTCAGGCGATCTAGCTTCTGAACACTTTTTCACCTTCCTCCTTATGACGGGTCTTGTCGCGGGAAGTGTGGGTGGGCTCGCTAATCTTTTCGGTGTAGTCCAAAAAGGTCTCGGAGCTGTTGAGTCATTAATGGAACTCTTAAACGAAGAGCGTGAAATTAAAGGTCTCGATTCTGAAATTCCTACTTTAAATCTTCGACAACCACTTAGATTCGAGAATGTAAACTTTCACTACAAAACTAGAAAAGACCTTACCATCCTAAATAACTTGAGTCTGGAAATTAGAGCGGGAGAGCAAGTTGCTTTAGTCGGCCCTAGCGGGGCGGGCAAATCGACTATAGCCTCACTGATGCTTAGATTCGAAACACCTATAGATGGGGCCATTCTAATTAACGGCAAGGACGTGGCAACTATGGACCTTAGAGGGTATAGAAAACGTATCGCATATGTACCACAAGAGGTCATTCTATTTGGGGACGATATAAGAACGAATATCGCATATGGCAAGCTCGACGCTACCGACGAAGAAATTCGAGATGCTGCAAAGAGAGCTTACGCCCTCGAATTTATTGAAAACTTCCCTGATGGTTTCGCTACCCTCGTCGGTGAGCGTGGAATTCAACTCTCGGGCGGACAACGCCAAAGGATTGCCATAGCAAGAGCCATCCTACGTGATCCAGATATACTTATCCTAGACGAAGCAACCAGCGCTCTCGACAGCGTTTCTGAGAAAGAAGTTCAGGCAGCACTGGAAGAGTTAATGAAGGACCGCAGTACGTTAATTATTGCCCACCGACTTAGCACGATAAAGAACGCACATCGAATCGTAGTTCTTGTAGAAGGTGAGGTTGCCGAAAGCGGAACGCACGCAGAATTAATTTCGAATAAAGGGCCTTACTTTAGACAGATACAATCGCAAGATTTCGTGTAACTTACAACCATGGCAAAACGCGCTCTCATAACCGGAATTACAGGACAAGACGGAGCTTATCTTGCGGAATTACTACTCGAAAAGGGATACGAGGTTCACGGAATAAAACGCCGTGCAAGTTCTTTTAACACAAGTCGCATAGACCACTTGTACCAAGACCCACACGAGAAAAACGTGCGCCTTAAGCTACATTATGGTGACATGACGGACTCAACGAATTTGATTCGAATCGTGCAAGAAGTTCAGCCCGATGAGATTTACAATCTTGCAGCCCAAAGCCATGTTCAGGTGAGTTACGAAACCGCTGAATACACGACAAATGTTGATTCACTAGGAACCCTTAGGCTTCTTGAGGCAATTAGAATACTAGGTTTGGAAAAAACGTGTAGATTTTACCAAGCGAGTACTTCCGAGCTTTTCGGAAAAGTTCAAGAAACTCCTCAGCGCGAGACTACTCCTTTCTACCCTCGTTCTCCATATGGAGTAGCTAAACTTTACGCTTTTTGGATAGTGAAAAACTACCGTGAAGCATATGGAATTCATGCAAGTAATGGAATTCTATTTAATCACGAAAGTCCCATTAGGGGAGAGACTTTCGTTACACGAAAAATCACGAGAGCTGCTGCAAGAATTTCTGAAAATCTTGAATCGTGTTTATTCCTTGGTAATCTTGATGCCCGTCGTGATTGGGGTCACGCTAAAGATTTCGTTGAGGGGATGTGGCGAATGCTTCAGCAAGACACGCCCGACGACTACGTTTTAGCTACAGGTACACAAATTTCGGTTCGAGAATTTACTACTCAGGCATTTGCCGATACCGGCGTTACTCTTATTTGGAAGGGAGAAGGGTCCGATGAAATCGGCGTGTGTTCCGAGTCTGGCGAAACGCTCGTGAAAATCGATCCAAGATATTTCCGACCCGCAGAAGTAGATACTCTAGTCGGCGACGCCTCAAAGGCTCTTTCGAAACTAGGATGGGAAGCCACCACACCATGGAGGGATCTGTGTTCTGAAATGGTAGCCTCCGACCTCGAAATTGCTAAGCGCGAAAGCCACTTAAAGCTAGCAGGTCTATAACATCTCTAACTTTATCGGGCCTCGAAGAGCTCCCGTTAACTTTTGCAACTCGACGTAAGCCCCACGCCAAACAAGTAACGATTGAAGTTCATTAACTCTTGCACGTTGAAGGGCGACCTCAAGTAATCGATAATCCAAGGCATTAATTACACCGTTCTTATACGACGCTTCGGCAATAGACAATGAAATATTAGCATTGTTTGAAGCCTTAACATTAAGATCGTAAACTTTCGAACTAAGAACGTATCTCTCATAAGCATCGCTCGCAAGCGAACCCACTAGGTTTCTCACATTTTCTTCGTCGATTCTCGAAATATCCTCTTGAATTGTAGCGAGGGCGATAGCTCGCCGAGTAGCACCTCCATTAAAGAGATTGAAGTTTAAAGTGAGAAGCGCAGATGTATTAACAGACCTACCACTCCCCTGTAAATCCCCCGCCGAAAATTGAGACACTGCATCAGAAAACGCAGCATTAAGTCCTAGCACAGGATATAAAAACGCCTGGCTTTGCTTTACCCCTTGGTGAGCAATTCTATTCGATAAAATCGCATTACTGATATTCACGTTATTCTGAAGTACCGAAATAAGGAGGTTAGAGTAATCCTGCAAAACTGGTGGTGCAGAAAGCTTACTCGTAAACATCCATTCCGCATCTTCCTCATCCCCCATTAATCGATTTAGATTGCGAATGGAAGTGTGAACCGCCACACCCTGCTGTAACCAAGCAGCACTATCCGCAAGAATCGCATTCTCAAATTGAAGCCTATCAAAAGTCCCCGCGGCACCATATTCCTCACTCCACAGAATCTCATTAAGCCTATCCCTACTGAGATCCATTGATTCGTTGAGAACTTGAAGCAACTGGATTTGGACTAGAATGTTATGATATGCCAAATCAATCGCTTGCACGGTATTCTCAATAATCAGCTCGACTTGCCCCTCAGACTGTGACTCTAGGAGCTCAAGTCGGGTTTTAGAAGCGAACATGCCCATGCCGTTGAACAGTGTCCAATTGAGGTTCAGTCCACCACTTATCCCATCCGATTCAAGTTTTTCCTGGATGAATGATGTCGGGTTTTCGGTTTGGTCACTGACCGCTTTATTTGTGCTTACAGATGAAGTTAAAGTCGGGAGTGCACCCGCCGAACCCCAGCTATTGTTGATTTCAGATGCCTTTACTCCCAAACGGGCAGTTCTAATTCCGTAATTAGATTCAAGAGCACGAAAAATTGCCCCCTCTAAGCTCAAATCCGGTGCGCTCAATATTTGATTCGATTGAGCGGATACATTTGATATAGAAATCAGAGCATAAAAAGTAGAAAAGACCACTAATACAGCTGTGTTAATGATTACTTTATTCATGATTGCTCTGTCGTTGATGGACCCGATATTTCTTCATTAATCTCTCTCGCTATAGCTTGCTCTCTAACAGCTGGCTCTGCCTCTCTAACAGTAAGCCACTTACCATTATTAACCCAAATCCAGCCTCTGTGCAGTGGGTTAATCCACTGAAGGAAAATCGGTAAAAGAACCAGAATAATTACTGTTACGAATAACAATCCGAAAGCAACTGAAATAGCCATCGGTATCAAGAATTGAGCTTGGAAACTCTTATTCAACATAAGCGGTGCAAGTCCAGCTACTGTCGTAACAGACGTGAGAATAATCGGACGGAATCTATTCATTCCTGATTCCCAAATCGCTTCATGCACAGTCATTCCCTCTTTCAAGTAACTATTGTATGCCGCTACAAACACAAGGGCATCATTTACAAGAATCCCGACAAGAGCCAGCATTCCCAATACAGAGAAAAGACTGATCTGAGCATCGAGTAGCCAGTGACCTATGCTTATTCCGACAAGCCCGAATGGGATTAACCCGAAAACGGCAACTCCTTGTAGTGGTGATCGGAAAGTGAGGACGATAACGAAAAACATCAAGGCGAAAATGAGTGGCATGACCTTCGCGATTGATTTCTGGGACTTACTGACCTCACGGTTTTGGCCTTCATAACTAGCCCGAACCGATGGGTAACGAGAAAGGATTGCCGGAACGATATCGGATTTTAGTTCTGCGATAATATCGGTCGCACTTGCCTTCGGTCCTGATAGATCTGCACTTACTTGAACTTCTCGTTGTCCGTAAATACGATTTATAGCCGTAATCCCACGTTCTACATTAATCTCGCACACCTCGGAAAAAGGGACTCTATCGCCTGTCACCGTTCTCAACCTGAAATTCTCAAGTGATCCTATAGAAGACCTATCCCTTTCATCAAGCCTTACCCAAACCCTAACTTCATCACGTCCTTTCTGTAATCTTTGGACTTCAAATCCATAGAAGGCTTGACGGATTTGGGACAAAAGCTCCTGCTCATTAAACCCTAGTTGGTAAGCACGAGGAAGTAAGGTCACACTAATTTCATGCAGCCCAGCTTGATTACTATCCGTAACATCTTTTAGTTCATCACGCTTATTCATCTCCGCTTTTAACTCCTGGGTTGCAGCTTCAAGGGTTTCCAAATCGTTTCCTAAAAGAGAAATCGACACAGCTCTTCCAAAAGGAGAAAAAGCAGCAAAGCTTAGATTTTCAGCACCATACACTACACCTACTTTCTCACGAATTCTAGAACTAACATCTGTACTTAAAACTCCTCGCCTCTCCCCGTCGAGTAGCTGAATATTCAATGACCCACTATGAGTAGAAGGACCTATTTTTTTATCTATCGCTAAAATAGTATTCAGCCCATCAGTTCTTTCAGCGCTTAATTCTTCATTTACTTCCCAAACCGCAGCTTCCATTTTATTTAACTCCTCTAACGTTATCCCTTCCCTTGTTCCTGCTTGCATAGTCAGGTTTACGGTAATAAAGTCCCCCTCGATAAACGGAAAAAATGTAGTTCTAACAAATCCTCCACCTATTAGCCCTGGAACGGTAATTAAGAAAATTGCAACTATTACACTGAATGAAATCCATGGACTACGAAGAGTAAATGCTAAAACCGGAACGTAAAAAAGGTCTCTCACACGATTAAGAAATTTACTCATCGTCACCTCTAACTTGTTTGGCTTAAAGTCACTTCTCAATGCTTTAGAATTACCAACGTGTGCAGGTAGAATAAAGGCTCCTTCGATTAACGAGAAGATTAATGTCAGGATAATAACCGTGGCCATGTCCTGGAAAATATCTCCAAGTTTCCCTTCTATGTAGAAGAACGCTGAAAAAGCTATAATCGTAGTGATAATGGCAGAAAATACAGCCGGTAGAACTTCCATGGTACCTTCAATCGTCGCTTCCATGCGAGAAAAACCTCGCTCATATTTTCTATAAATATTCTCAGCGATTACAATTCCGTCATCCACTAAAATTCCTATCACGAGTATCATTCCGAACAAACTCACCACATTAATGGTGATGCCCGCCATCTCTGCGAACATGAACATACCTGCAAAAGACACAGGGATAGCTAGGGCTACCCAAAACGCGAGTCTGAGATTTAGAAATAGTGCCAAAAACAAAAGCACTAACAAAAACCCAATGATCCCATTATTAACGAGTAAGTCAATACGTTGGTTAAGTACGACAGATTGGTCTCGAATAATATCGAGTTTCAACTCGCCTCCACGCTCGTTAAAAGCTGCGATGTAAGCTCTTACATACTCCGTAACATCGAGAATAGATTCTGAATTAAGACTATTCACAGTAATGCTAACCGATGGTTTTCCATTAAACCAGTTCCTAGATGGATCCGTATCCGACCAACGATTTTTTATCTCAGCCAAGTCCGAAAGTCGAATTATCCTCCCATTCTTGTCCGCTTTAATTACGATATCTTGAAATTTTTCGGCCGAATAAACCTTAAATCGTCCTCGAACTAAAAGCTCTTCCGTATCTGTTTTAATTCTCCCCCCAGTAGTTTCGATATTAGTGTTTCGTACAGCCTGAGCTACCTCCGCTATAGAAATCCCTAACTCGTCTAGTTTATCTTCTCTAACCGCAATTTCAATCTCTTCATCAGGAAATCCAGAAAGATATATTTGAGAAATCCCGTCATACGACCTTAGTCCCCTCTCTATATCTCTGGCGGTAGTCTTAAGTAAATGCAGATCATCTACACCAGTAACTGCAAGAATAATAGCAATATTCTCAGATTCTTGTTTGAAAATAATAGGGGGTTCCATCCCAGCAGGAAACGAAGCTATCCTATCTACAGCGTTCTTGACATCTTGAAGCGCTTGATCTGTTTTATTAGAATTTTTTACCTCTACAACTATACTACCAAAATTTTCCGTACACGTCGAAGTAACTAATACAATATTATTAACCCCTTGTAGGTTTTCTTCGATTTTCGCAACTATCCCCTCCTCTATTTCCTCAGGTGAGGCACCGGGATAGACAGCTTGAATTACAACAATTTTTGAATCAACTTCTGGGAAGAAGTTTGACCTTAAACTAGACATACCTACAAGGCCTGATATAATAATAGCCAGCATCAATAAGTCACCCACTATATGGTGTTGGACGAAAAACTTAATTATGTTTCTCATCCCTTCTCTGAACTATTACTCGACTTCACTGCCATTCCCTCATAAGCTCCTATTACCGGCTCTGCCAGGATTATTGTTCCATCTTCTAGGCCTAACACAACTATCGACTTGAATGACTTAAATACCACTTCTATCTCCACTTTCTTTAATAAATCGTCTTTTACGATAAACACCTTGTTATCTGAATCAACAAGATTTAATGACAACTCAATAGAATTTGCAATAACAGAAGATCTGATTACACCTGAAAGATATCGGCCATCTCGCATAACACTCTCCATGCCTTCAACAGGCTCAACTTTACAGAAAACAGTTGCAGATTGAGTTTGTGCATTGACATTACCCGCAATCCTATCAACAATTCCAACAGCAACTACTCTGTCTAACTCGTCCTTAAAAACTGCTTCATCACCTTTACTTACAGTCTCTAAATACCTTGCCTGAATAGCTGTTTTTATCTCATAAATTCCAGATCCTACGAATGTCCCTAAAGGTTGACCTGCTCTAACAAG
>JYMV01031669.1_pt1 | contig 43111 bp, 26 predicted proteins | sample 338911 | NCBI WGS metagenome assembly JYMV01 (sample SAMN03354496, study PRJNA234377) | hydrothermal vent metagenome | biome: Deep sea; feature: Hydrothermal plumes at the Eastern Lau Spreading Center, Western Pacific Ocean; material: Seawater | place: Tonga | collected 2009 | depth 2000 m m | reverse complement strand
GGCCGCCATTTACAAAGCTGAAGTTGATGATTCCTGAATCCTCAAATTCTGTGGAGTCCTGGTGACAATAATTCTCAAACTTGCCTTTAATATCCGTTATATCACCAAACAACCAATACATCATGTCGATAAAGTGTGAGAATTGTGTAAACAGCGTTCCACCATCCATTTGTATTGTTCCCTTCCAACCACCTTTTTTATAGTACCGATCATCCCTGTTCCAAAAACAGTTTAGCTGTACCATGTAAATATCACCCAGCAGCTTGTTGTCTATAACATCTTTAATCCACACCGAGGGAGGCGAGAAGCGATTTTGCATAACACAAAACACATGACGCCCTACTTCCTCTGATTGGGCAATTACCGCTTTGCAGTTAAGTGCGTGCAGTCCGAGTGGTTTCTCAACCACCACATGTTTGTTGTTTAAAAGGGCATAAAGCGAATGCTCGGCATGTAATCCGTTCGCTGTACATACATTAATAACATCTACTTCTATACTGGATTGGAACAGTTCTTCCATCGAAGCAAAAACCGGAACATCAATTTCACCCAGTTCGAGTTCTTCCTTTGAGCGTATGTCACATATTCCCACCAGCTCGGCCTCAGGATTTCGGAATATCATATTGGCATGTCGCTTTCCAATATGGCCACAGCCCACTACCGCAAATTTTATTTTATTATTGGAGCTCATTGATTATTGAATTTGCTTAAGTGCTTCTGCAACCTCGGTAACTGGTAAATTACATGCTCTATTAACACAAACATATATCATAGTTTCTCCTTTAACGAATTTATTCTCCAGTAGCGGTAGCTTACTATCCTTTACTGAACCCAAATATAGCTTATTGGGAATGTATTGCACATTCATCTCCTGCCGTTTTTGGCTGGCATTTTTTCCCACAATTGCAATCTCATAATATTCGTTGGCCAAATTTAACATTAACAAGCCCCAGTTCGAATATCCCGCTGGATATGAATCCATGTGCTTTTTGACATTATTCAACATCTGAATCGCTATTTTATTATAGGACTCAACATAAAAGTAGTGGCCCAGCATGAATAGCGATTTCGCAATACTCGAATTTGAAGCCGGGATTACGTTGTCATTGATCTCCATCTTTCTTGCAATGAGGGCTGCATCCAGGTCTGAAGTGAAAAAGAACATGCCGCTATTTGAATCGTGAAAATGTTCTATTGTATAGTCCATCAACTTCCTGGACAAGGTCAACCATTTTTCGTCAAATGTTGCTTCATACAGTGCAATAAAGGATTCTATGATAAAAGAATAATCCTCCAGGTATCCGTTGATGGTGGTTCTGCCCTTTTTATAACTGTGATACAAGCCCCCGTCATCCCGTATTAACATGGTAGAAATCAAATTGCCTGTTTTTAAAGCACTTTCCAAAAATTTGTCTTCATCAAATGCCATATACGCATCTACATATCCTTTGATCATTAAGCCATTCCAGGAGGTAAGGCTTTTATCGTCAAGTCCCGGTCTTATTCTGGTGTCCCGCTCCTTCATCAGGATTTTCTTCGCCTTTTCCAGTACTTTGTCCAAATCCTCCACTGAGATGGAATTACTTTTTGCAATGCTCTCCTTTGATTTTCGGCGCAGCAAGATGTACTTTCCCTCCCACAGTCCATTATTGTTCACATTGTAATAATCCGCGAATACCTTGAAATCATCACCCAGCAAGGACTTCAATTCATCTTTCTCCCATACATAGAATTTACCCTCTTCTCCTTCACTATCCGCATCAAGCGCTGAGTAGCACGCTCCAGTTTCGTCAGTTAATTCCCGGCTCACAAACTCCAGTGTTTCATAAACAATCTGCTTGTACAACGGATCCTTGGTAAGCTGGTAGGCTTCAGAATACAATGATACCATTTGCGCATTATCGTACAGCATTTTTTCAAAGTGAGGCGCTTTCCAAACTGCGTCGGTTGAATATCTTGCAAAGCCACCACCCAGCTGATCATAAATCCCGCCAAACGCCATCTTGCTCAATGTCAATTTTACATGCTCAAGTACATCTGTATTCTTGGTCATGTGCGCATACCTGAGCAGGAATAAGTAATTATTCGGGATCGGAAATTTAGGTGCACCGTTGCCGCCACCCTCTTTGTTATCAAAACGTTTACTCCAAATGCTAACCACTTTATCCAGATCATCGTTGGTGAAAAGAGGTTTTTCAGGATTCAGTGAGATTAGCTCGCTCTGTTTTATTCCTTCGGTAAGCTTAGCGGCGAAAGCGCTTACATTGTCCGGGTTATTCTTGTACTCAGCAGCAACTTTACCCAATAATTGCAGCCACTGGCTTTTGGGAAAATAAGTGCCTCCAAAAAACGGTCTTCCATCCGGGAGAGCAAAACAATTCAACGGCCACCCTCCTCTTTGGTTCATCAAATGAACTGCATTCATATAAATTTGATCGATATCCGGCCTTTCCTCACGGTCGATTTTTATCGAAATAAAGTGCTCGTTCATGATTTTGGCTACCTCCTCATCCTCAAAAGATTCGTGCTCCATAACGTGGCACCAATGGCAAGCTGAATAGCCAATGCTTATCAGCAATAGCTTATTCTCTCTTTTCGCTTTTTCCAGGGTTTCCGCATTCCACGCGTGCCAGTTCACCGGATTATGTGCATGCTGCAACAAATACGGACTCGTCTCATTGATTAGCGCGTTTGTGAATTTATGTTTGGCTGAATCTTCCAAGCTTATATTTTGCTCTTTGTTGTTTCCTTTTTCTGTTATTGCTTCGCTGCCGCAAAAGCTGAAAGCAATCGTTGTAAATGCCAAAGTCAAAATGACCAAAGTAGAATTGACTCTCATCAGCCAGATTAGATTGGGTTTCTTATAATGTAAATAAAGGTGATTAGCACATAAAAAACAGATCATTTAACCGATAATTTCAGCCCCAGGTTTTTTAACAATGCTTCATTGTTGGGTTCTCTGCCCAAAAATTCTTTTACCAGCTCTAAGGCATCGACGCTTCCGGTTGGTTCCAGTACCTTTCTGCGATATTGCATACCTACTTCTTTATTTAGTGGCCCCTTCTCTTCAAAGACCGACCACATATCCTGTGCGTACACTCTTGACCACATATAGCCGTAGTATCCTGCGGTATATCCTATCAAGTGTCCAAACGAAGCTTCAAATTGATCTCCGTCTACATATTTATGTCCTGTTACTTCCGCTCTAAGATCATAACCGATTTGAGTCGTGTTTTGATCTCCATACGGCACGTAAGTATCATGAACCGTGAGTGCATAAGTTCCATAATACAGCTGTCGCAAGGCTCCTACACCTGAATTCATATATTTCGCGGCTAGCATTTTATCCAATAATTCATCAGGGATAACTTCACCTGTTTCATGGTGCTTTGCAAAGAGGGCCAATGTCTCTTTGTTCCAGGCCCAATTCTCATATATCTGAGAAGGTGCTTCGACAAAATCCAGCACTACATTTTCAGGGCCACCCAAATAAGCAAACTCAGAGGTTGAAACCATACAATGCAGCAGGTGTCCGAACTCGTGGAAGAATGTCTCAACATCACCGTGAAACATCAATGCGGGTTCATCACCTTGTGGTTTTGGGAAATTGCACACCAGTGAAGCTTCCGGCATTTCATAACTTCCATCTTCCAGTGTCATGCCGCCGGTAATAGTAAACATTGCCGCATGTGAATACTTATTATCACGAGGGTATAGATCTAAATAAAACCTGCCGAGTAATTTATCGCTTTCAGCATCATAGCAGTTAAACATCCGAACATCAGGATGCCATACATTGGGAGAATCCACTTCCGTGTATTTCAAACCCAACACTTTCTGCGTAATATCAAACAAGCCATGAAGCACAGTATTCAATTCAAAGTACTGCTTGACTTCTCTTTCATCCAGCTGATAGTTTTGTTGCTTTAATTTTTGCGAGTAGTAGCTAGTTTCCCAGATTTCAATATTTGTAGCCGGATGGCCAATATAATCTGATTTGATATCCAACAGCAGCTGGATATCATAATCCGCCTTCTGCCTAACACTTTCCTTGAGAGCGTTCACAAATTCCCAAACTATCTCTGGAGTTTTGGCCATATTATCCACGAAATCGTATTCGGCATAGCTTCTGTAACCCAGGATATTGGCCAATTTATTTCGGAGGAATAATATACTGTCTAGTACCGCAACATTTTCTGGAGCAGCTCTACGGCTGAATGTCTTGTGCAGCTCTTTACGCAAAGAATCATTAGTTGAGTATTTCAAAAAAGGTAGAAGTGAAGGATAGGAAACATCTATTTCATATTCGCCGTCATCTGTAATCCTCGCTGCTAAATAAGTGGAGTCCAGCCCCCCGGTATCACTGGCACTTATTACAATAGAGTTCGATGATGCAGCAGCCACATTGCTCCTGAATTCTGTGCCGAGCCTGTCTATCGTTGACTTTATATTTTTAATCTCCAACCTTTTCCCCTCATCCAAGCCAAATCCTGCTCTCTCATACCCCAATAACATTTTGCTGATCATCATTTTCCTTTGTTGATTTAATGCGCCGGCTTCATCAGATTCTGCATACGCATTAATAGCACCGTATAATTCTTCATCAAGATCTAACTTGTAAAAGAAATCCTTTAAACTCGCCTGAGCATCTTTAGCGGCATTCCTGATCTCTTCTCTTGGATCCACCTCAATTATCAGATCAATCGGAAGGATAATCTTATTTATTGAATTGTAAATTTTATCATACGCTCTGATTGTATTTTCAAAATCACGATTCTCGATATTCTTAAGTGCCGCCAATTCTCCCTCCGCTCGTTCAATAGAAATCCTTGCAGCACCGGCAATGTTAGACGCGGACAGGTCACCAAAGCCGATGATCTCATTAGCACCCCTCAATAAAGGGTTGACCTGATTATCATCCTGCACATCTGAATCCGCTGGCTGTTTGCAGCTTGCAAAAATCAACGCAATTAACATTGCAAACAAAGGAAAGCTGATGGCTCGTTTCATCTTGGATATTGAATTTATTACGTGGGCTAAACTCTTAACTAAAGTATTCTTTATTTGCTCAGCTCACCAAAGTTGCGGAAGAACAGAGGAATGGTCTCAATACCTTTAAAGTAGTTGAACACCCCATAATGTTCGTTCGGAGAATGAATGTCATCTGAGTCTAATCCAAACCCCATCAATACTGTTTTAATATTGAGCACGTCTTCGAAGAGGGCTACAATAGGAATACTACCACCTCCACGAACTGGAATAGGAACCTTTCCAAAAGTTGCCTCCATGGCCATGCTTGCAGATTTGTAAGCAATGGAATCTGTTGGTGTAACCACCGGCTCACCACCATGGTGTGGTGCTACCTTGACCTTTACTGATTTGGGTGCAATAGATTTAAAATGATCTGTAAATAGCTGGGTAATCTTGTCTGCACTTTGGTTAGGCACCAAACGCATTGATATCTTGGCCGAAGCCTTTGAAGGCAAAACGGTCTTTGCACCTTCACCTATATAACCACCCCAGATACCATTTACATCTAGTGAAGGTCTGATTGAAGTATGTTCTGCCGCGGAATAGCCTTTCTCGCCCATGGCCTCCCAAACCTCCAGGTCCTTGTTAAATTCATCCAAATCAAAGGGGGCTTCTGCCATTTTAGCCCTTTCCTCAGCTGATAATTCCAATACATCATCATAAAAGCCCGGAATGGTTATTTTGTTATCCTCATCAGTAAGGGATGCGATCATATCACACAAAATATTCAATGGATTCCCAACTGCGCCTCCGTACACACCTGAATGAAGGTCTCTGTTTGGGCCGATAACTTCAACCTCCACATAGCTCAAGCCACGTAATCCAACTGTGATGGATGGGACGTCATTCGCAATCATGGAAGTGTCGGAGATCAATACCACATCAGCTTTTAGCCTTTCTTTGTTCTCGCCGACGAAAACCCCCAGGTTTTCTGAGCCAACCTCTTCCTCACCTTCTATCATAAATTTGATATTGCATGGAAGATCACCGGCGTTCATCATTATTTCAAATGCCTTGATATGCATATACATCTGGCCCTTGTCATCACAGGCACCTCGTGCATATATTTTTGATTCCCCATTTTCATTTGAAATCACCGGCTCAAATGGCGGTGAATTCCACAATTCCAGTGGATCTGGTGGCTGTACGTCATAATGACCATACACCAATACCGTTGGCAGCTCTGGGTTGGTGAGTTTCTCACCGTAAACTATCGGGTGACCTGCCGTTTTGCAAATCTCAACATTGTCCGCTCCGGCAGCTATCAAGCTGTCATGAACATAATCCGCTGCCCGGGCTACATCCTCAGTATATTTTGGATCTGCACTAACTGAGGGGATTTTTAGTAATTCCATCAATTCGGCGAGAAAACGATCCTTATTCGCCTCTATATATTCGTTAATTTTTCCCATTTCCTTAAGCTTCCAAAATGCTGGCTAAACTTTCAACATAAAAAACCGTATAACCAGATGTGATTTGCAATAATTATATCGCGGCAAAGATATAAAAAATGCGTACATTTGGAGTGACCCGAACAGCTTCTAGCACATTAGAAGGCAACTTAATCGGGTTAACCATCGTCAGATAGTAGCATATACGCTGTCATTATCTGGCGTTTTTTGAACAATAGGTTATGCTGAGAAAACTCATCTTTGCTTTTATTCTGGGGTCATTTTGCGTTGTAAGCACCCCGGTAAGCTCTTACCATCTCGTTGGAGGGGAGCTAACCTACGAATGCCTTGGGAACAACGATTATCTGATACGCCTGAAAATCTTCCGGGATTGCTATTGTACGAACTGTGCCCAATACGACAACCCAGCCTATGTTTTTATCTATGATGTATCAGGCACACTCCTTCAATCAATAAGTCTCACATTCCCAGGATCTGTTCAACTTCCCGTGTACATCAACAATCCCTGCCTGGCCATTCCTCCAGATGTATGCGTAGAGGAGGCAATTTACACGTCCACCGTAAACTTGCCGCCACTTTCGGGAGGTTATCACCTGGTATATCAACGCTGCTGCAGAAACAGCACCATCCTGAATATTGTCGGCCCAAGCAATACTGGAGCCACCTACTATTCCATTATACCAGATCCAGGCCTCACCCTGTGTAATAGCAATCCATATTTCAATGAGTTTCCTCCCATTGCATTATGTGCGGGGGATACCTTGACATTTGACCATTCTGCAACGGACATTGACGGAGATTCATTGGTTTATGAATTATGTGCACCCTATGTCGGCGCAAGCAACAGCAATCCTATGCCCGATCTCGGGTCGCCACCGCCGCCACCACCGCCTGCATTTGTGACCTATGCGCCTCCCTACACTGCAACCAGCCCATTTAATGGAGCACCACAACTTACTATCAATCCACAAACGGGAGAGCTGTCGGGAGCACCCACAACAGTAGGCCAATTTGTCGTTGGCGTTTGTGTGAAAGAATACCTGAACGGTCAGCTCCTGAGCACCAACAAGCGTGACTTTCAATTTAATGTGGTGAACTGTGATGCTGTAATTACTGCTTCTCTGCCCAATTACATATTAGAATGCGACGACTACAGCGTGCTTTTTCAAAACAATAGCAGCGGAGGAACTTTTTACCATTGGGATTTTGGCGACGGGGTGACTTCCACAGATGTTTCGCCAACTCACGTGTACCCTGATACCGGTGTGTACTACGCAACATTGATTGCGAACCCTGGCTGGCCTTGCGCAGACACGGCATACTCAACTGTAAACGTGTACCCGGGAATGACGACAATATACGATTACATCACAGCCTGCGCTGATTCGGATCTATTCTTTACTGATTTATCTATCTCTACTAACGGGCCAATCACGGACTGGAACTGGAACTTTGGAGATGGAAATGTTTCTCAAACACAAAACACGCAACACGCCTACTCGAGTGGGGGTTATTACGCCGTTACATTAACTACAATCAATGACAAGGGTTGCGTGGATGTGGCCATTCAAAATGTATATGTGTATCCAGAACCCCAAATAAATTTTTCTACGGAAGAGCCCTGCGTAAATAATTTTATAGATTTCGACAACCTCACAACCCTGGACTCTGGCTCTGTTGTTTCCTGGGCCTGGGACATGGCTGGCCTTTACAGCGACACAACTGAAGATATAAGCTATTATTTTGATAGTGTGGGTTTTTACGATGTCACGCTAACTGCCGTTTCGAGTTTCGGATGTATTAACACCTATACCCAAACTATTTATATAAAACCATTGCCAATTTCCGAAGCTGGCCCTGATACGATCATTTGTTCTGGTGACGCTGTAACTTTAGGAACTTCGGTACTGGCAGGACATTCCTATGATTGGACCCCTACTACAGGCCTGAATAACCCATTGGTATCGGCTCCAACAGTAACATTGACCAACGATACAAATTTTATTATCTCAACTACTTACGAAGTTACGACCACATTCAATGGATGCACTTCAACAGACAACGTGGCCATTGGTGTGTTTCCTGTAATAAATGCGAGTATTCCAATTCAAGTGGAGCAGTGTTTTCCGGATAATAAATTCTTCTTCGATGCGAAAGGAGTTTATGGGCCCAACGCAACCTTTCAATGGGATTTTGGCGACGGCATGGGTGTGTCAACAGCTGATACCGTTAGCTATAGTTATTCAGATACAGGTGCTTTTACTGTTTCACTTACCATAAGAGACAATGGATGTGTGAGTACAGCCACAACGGTGGCTCTCGTTTATGATGTTCCAATCGCAACCTTTGGATTTGATAGCGAGGTAGGTTGCAATCCATTTACAGTGGAGTTCAATGCGTGGTCGTCGAGCAATAATGTTGCTGATAGTCAGCTGACCTATATATGGAGCTTTGGTGATGGAGATTCGGCCTTTACGCAGACCACTTCTCACACTTATGATCCCGAAGGAACCTATTTTCCAAGTCTGACCATTTTGCTGGGAATCTGCAAGGGCTATGAGGAAATGACGAAATATGATACCGTTACTGTGTTACCAACCCCAACCGCGGGTATGATAGTGGACCCAATAATCGGTTCCATATATAACCCAATTGTTACCATCACCGATATTTCGGAAGGAGCCGACGACTGTTATTTAATAATTACACCGGGCGACACCATGGTAATCTGTGATTACCAACACAATTATTTCGACCCGACATTACCCTATAATCAAACTGTTTCACATGATATTACCCAAATTGTAACCAACAGTTACGGTTGCTCAGATACCATCACCGTCACAGTGGACATATTGCCTGAATACATCTTTTTTGCACCTAATACTTTCACGCCAAATGCGGATGGCATGAATGATTTTTTCTTTGGCAGAGGATACGGAATCCTTGAGTTTGAGATGTATATCTATGACCGCTGGGGTGACATGGTTTTCAAGACCAACAACATGAGGGAAGGATGGGATGGCCATGTGAATGGCGGCAAGAAAAAAGCTCAACAAGACGTTTACGTTTACATCGTGAACATTATTGACATTTACGAGCAGGAGCACAAAGTGATAGGGCACGTTTCCCTGATCGAATAGCAGCTCTGATTTCCGGGGTTTGGTTCACAGATCCTGTTTTGTTCTTCTGGCAATTGAGTAAACATGCAAAAAGTTCGTCTTTTCTGCATCATCGCCTTATCTGCACTTGCCCCTAATGCTATTTTTGGACAAGGCCACGCCGATAATTTTACTCCCAAAACTATTACTCCAGCCGACAGGGGCATTCAATTCATTGAAAACAAGGGGCAGTGGAACAAAGGTATTACGCACATTTCAGAATTACCAAGTGGATACTTATACCTTAGGGAATTGGGATTCAGCTATGCCTTTTTCAATGAAGAGGACCTTGCCAACATGAATGACCATGGAAGTGGGAAGGTACAAGGGGGCATCATGCGATATCATATTTTCAGCGTGGATTTGGTGAACGCTGAAACAGAAAAAGTAAAGGGGGCAAAGCCCTTTACAGAATATAGAAATTACTATATAGGAGACGACCCGGAAATGTGGGCCTCCCATGTCAACTTATACGCTGAAGTAAATTACCAGTCGGTGTACTCAAATATTGACATGAGCGTGTACAGCAGCGATTTCGACCTGAAATATGACTTTATTGTCAATCCGGAGGGGAATCCGGATCAAATAAAACTTCAATACAACGGACTAAGTGAACTTTTTATTCGTGACGGTAATCTACATATGCTCACATCGGTGAACACTATCCTCGAGCAACGGCCATACGCCTATCAACTTGAAAATGGCAAGCAGGTTCAGGTGCCATGCGAGTTTCGGCTGGAAGGAAATGTGATAGCATTTGATTTTCCGGATGGCTACAACTCCGATATCCCTTTAATAGTCGATCCAAAATTGATCTTCTCTACATTTTCGGGATCTTTTACCGATAACTGGGGGTTTACCGCAACCTTTGATACGGATGGCCATCTTTTTTCGGGAGGAATTGTATTCGCACCAGGTTATGCAACAACACCAGGGGACACGGGATTTTTACCAACGCCTGGCGCTTATCAGGCCAGCTTTGCAGGAGGAACTTTCTATGCCTGCGATATGGGTATTATCAAATACACACCGGATGGTGCCAGCAGGGTATTTGCCACTTACCTGGGTGGGTCTTTTAACGAATGCCCGCATAGCTTAGTAGTTAACGGTGCTGGAGAGCTTTTGATTTTAGGCACTACAGGCTCAGCAGATTTTCCAACAACAAGCGGTGCATATGATACCTCGTTTAACGGTGGCAATAGTATCACAAGTTCAAGCTCAATACAGTATTTCAATGGTTCTGATCTGGTTGTGGCGAAACTAAGCCCGGATGGCACAGCCCTCATGGCATCTACCTTCGTTGGCGGCACGGGAAATGACGGTTTAAATATATCGACCTCCACCAGGTACAATTACGGTGATGATTTTAGAGGAGAAATCATCGTTGATGGTAGTGGTAACAGCTATATTGCCTCGACTACTGCTTCTACGGATTTTCCCATTGTAAGTGGATTTCAACCCACTTTTGGTGGAGGAACCACGGACGCTTGTACATTTAAGCTCAACAGCAATTTATCAGCTTTAGTCTGGAGCTCATACCTTGGAGGATCAGGCGATGATGCCGGGTATGCTGTGCAGTTCGACCTGGGATACGACGTTTACGTATGTGGAGGAACCACCAGCCTGGACTTTCCTACTACTCCAGGCGTACTGAATCCGACAATACAAGGCGGTGTAGATGGCTACGTTACCCACATATCTAACGGCGGAAGTACGTTAATTGCCGCTACATACATTGGAACTGCATCCTACGACCAATCCTATTTCGTTCAGCTCGACACCAACAACAATGTTTACCTGTTGGGGCAATCAGAAGGAACCTATTCGATTATTCCCGATTCAGTAATCGGCGTAATTTACTCAAATCCCGGTGGCAATCAATTCATCCATAAGCTGAACAACTCCCTGAGTGAAACCATATATTCCACCATATATGGCACTGGAGGTGGTATTCCCAACATATCGCCATCAGCTTTTCTGATCAACAATTGCGAAAACGTATTTGTATCAGGGTGGGGAGGTGTTACCAATCAGCAAGGAAGTACTTTCGGGATGCCTGTAACAAGCAATGCCTACCAGCCTACCACTGATGGTAGTGATTTTCATCTCCTGGTATTGTTTAAAAATGCTGAATCACTATTATATGCTACCTTTTTTGGTGGCCCAATTAGCGCTGAGCACGTGGATGGGGGTACAAGCAGATTCGACAAAAATGGTATTGTTTATCAATCGGTATGTGGCGGATGCGGTGCCAATTCCGACTATCCTACCACGCCGGGGGTATGGTCGAACACCAACAACAGCCCCAACTGCAACAATGCTTCGTTTAAGTTAGACATGTCTGACATCAACGCACAATTCAGCACTCTCCCGGACAATGAAGGCTGTCTTCCATTTACTGCCAACTTCATCAATGAATCCACAGGAGGGCTGACTTTTTTCTGGGATTACGGCGATAGCTCCTACTCTACCTTATTTCAGGGCACTCATGTTTACACTGATACCGGAACCTTCTTAGTTACGCTTGTTGTTACCGATTCAACTACATGCCAGGTGGTAGATTCAGCGACGGCTATTGTAATTGTACATCCCCTGCCAGACGTACTCGCATCTCCTGATATTGAGGTCTGCCCCGGAGGGTCTGCGGTTCTCAACGTCTCGGGAGGATCCACTTATTTGTGGAATCCACCTACTTATCTAAGCTGTATAAATTGCCAAACTCCAACTGTAACACCGGATACCAACATAACCTATTTGGTATATGCCACAGACACCAATGGATGCATGAATCACGACACAGTGGAGATCAATATTCTTCCTACTCCAGTAGCTGTTGCGGGTTTGGACGTCACCATTTGTACGGGAAATACTGTAATCCTCTCATCATCAGGTGGCGTTACATATAGTTGGTCGCCGGATAGTACATTGTTAAATGCGAATACTTCGACTCCCATGGCGTTTCCCTCCGTAACCACCGACTACGTTGTTACCGTATTCGACTCCAATGGTTGCCAGAATAGCGATACACTCACCGTTACGGTGCAAAATTTTATTGCGGCTGAAGCCGGCAACGATACTGTTGTATGTATTGGTGATACTTTAAATTTAAACGCATCTGGCGGAGCTTCATACATCTGGACACCACAAGCTGGCCTCAGTGATCCATTTATTGCAAACCCAACTTTAGTGCCCGACACAACCATGGTGTATTACGTAAACGTATCCAGTGGCACTTGCGACGATGATGATTCGGTTATTGTAACGGTAAATCCCCTGCCCGTTGCCAACACCGGTCCAGACCCTGCTATTTGCCAGGGTGACGTTGTGACGCTTAGTGCTTCTGGTGCAATAAACTTTTTGTGGAGCACAACAGAAACAACTTCTGACATAGATGTTTCTCCTGATTCGACTACCACCTATAGCGTTCTGGTTACTGATTCAATTGGGTGCAGCGATTCGACAAATATTACGGTTTTTGTAAACCTTGCGCCCGTAGCGGATGCAGGTCCGGATACAATAATTTGCCAGGGAGAATCTGTGGTATTGACAGGATCGGGTGGGGTGACGTATTTATGGAATAGCAGTAAGCCTGGTCAATCTACAACTGAATCACCAACTGGTACAACAGTATATTGGGTTACTGTATTTGACACGATTGGCTGCCCCAATACGGATAGCGTGGAGGTAGAGGTCATACCCATTCCGGTTGCTTCAATATTTACATCGACAAATTCTGATTGCAGACCATACACTGCAGCATTTGTCAGCAATTCTACTCCGGTGGACTCCAGCGTTACCTATTTCTGGAATTTCGGCGATCCAACATCAGGGGCATTGAATTTTGCTACAAATGACAGCGTACAGCACACCTATCAAAATTCAGGAAACTATACCGTTACCCTGGAAATAACCCATGGCCTGTGCAAAACCACGGCACTGATGGATACGAGCATTGCTGTTGTAGTATATGATATTCCAACGGCTGGGATTGCGGTTATTCCGGATGTAGTAACAATCTATGATCCCACGGTGGTGATAACGGATAACTCTCAGGGTGCTCAAAACTGCATTCTCATCACCAGCAGTGGAGACACTTTATCTCCATGTAATAACATCTACTCCTTTCCTGATTCAGGCCATTTTCAGGTAATGCAAATCGTATACAATGCGTTGGGATGTGCTGATACAGCTTATGGTGAAGTGTATGTGAAGCCCGGCTTTTCATTTTTTATAGCCAACACGTTTACACCCAATGGCGACGGCATGAATGATATTTACTTTGGAAAAGGCATCGGAATCAAACAATTTGAATTCGTAATATATAACCGTTGGGGTGATCGGATTTTCACATCAAAAACCATCGAAGAAGGTTGGGATGGACGGGCTAATAATGGCAGGGAAAAAGCCCAGCAGGATGTGTACATTTACGTGATAAACTTAACGGATTACAAGGATTACCCGCACCAGTATATTGGTCATGTTACTTTACTCGATTAACTCATAAACTACGTTATTTCGCACTACATTCTTTCTGATAATTGCGATTAGCCTGGCTATTATCAACCCGGTACATTCAACTGTTTTTACATCAGTGGAGAACGGTTACTGGACGGATACCGGCACCTGGGATCAGGGAAGCACTCCCACCACAGAGGACACTGTTATCATTGAGCATTTTGTGCAGGCCAGTTATAATCTGGTTGTAGATTCATTGGGTTATTTGTTAGTCCAGGCCTCTGGCCAGCTTTGTGGAAGGGATCTGTATATGACGGTTGAATGCGGTGCTGCTGTAGATAACTACGGTGCTATTTACATCGACAGCATTTTGGTATATGGAATGGTCACAACATATGGCCTTCTTGAGATTTTCGCCGCGGCATCTGTGATTGGACCGTGCCCCAACGCCAGTTTCCTCGTAACAGGTATTGGCTCCACTGTCAATATCAAGAATGTGGAATGCGATCTAACTGCAATTGGAGATGAATATATAAGTATAGAGGCGTTAGTTTGCGTGTATCCCAACCCCTTTCGTGGTAGTGCAACAGTAGAGTTAAGTCAGCAGTCGGAAAATAGCAAAAGGCAACTATGTATTTATGATATAACGGGAAGAAAAATAAAAACATACCACGTACCTGAACACAAGAACACATTAACACTCTACGCCGATGAAATTGGAACTGGTATGTTTTTCGTTCATCTCATCACAGCTGGAAATACTGCTTCTATCGAGAAAGTAGTTACCACGAGGTAGAATGTACCTATCTTCGTTTCGGCCCCTTCGGCAGGCTCAAGGTGCCTTCATCGTTCGCAACAGGCCGCCACCATAACACAGGCAACCCATGGCATTTTTTGGCGTCTATTTCCATAAATAGATTTATTTAGTAATTTCGATGCTTATTACCGAATTTTAAATAATTTCTTCCGTTTTTTATATTTATACCACCGTATATTAAGTCTGACTAGTACTGTATGTAATCAATTGCGTAATTGCGTGTGAACTGTATATAACATAAATGGGATTTTGGCGTATAGTATATAATAGCTAATCTGGAGCAAACGAAAGTTGGTCGAGCTAATTTAAGAGGATGTCAATTACAAATAAAAATATTGTCGCATGTGCATCGTTATTCATATGCCTTGGAGTGTTGCCAAAAAGCTCGTTGGCGCAGCTTACGGTTGACAACAATCCTCCCTATAATGATCCGGTTTATCTTATAGAACAAGTGCTCTTGGGCTTTGGGCTTAACGTGACGAATGTGACTTTTAACGGATCAGTCCTTCCTCCAACTGGGGTTGAAGCAGATATGATTGGGTTCTTTAACGGTAGTGGTTCAAATATTGGTATTGCCTCAGGATGTATTATTAATACCGGAAATATTTACGATGCACCGGGCCCAAATGACTCGGGAAGTGATGGCATTGACAATGGAACGCCTGGAGATCCTGATCTGGATATACTGGCCAGCCAAAACGTGCTTACCTCCACATACAATGCCGCTGTGCTGGAATTTGATTTTGAAACCGTCACGGATGGTATCAGTTTCCGCTATGTATTTGCCTCGGAAGAGTACAATGAATTCGTTTGTACTCAGTACAATGATGTTTTTGGATTTTTTATTTGGGGCCCGAACCCTTTGGGTGGGACGTATAATGGAGTTAACATTGCGTTGGTTCCCAGCACTACACTGCCTGTTGGAATCAATACGGTTAACAATGGCAATTTTGGATCCGCCGGCGGTTCAGCAGCCAACTGTCCACAGGCCTTCATGGACAATGATGCTTACTACGTGGATAATGATTCTCTTGGAGGACAATCCGTACAATATGATGGGTTTACGACTGTTCTCACGGCCCAAAAGGATTTGGTACCCTGTACGACTTATCACTTGAAAATGGCAGTAGCCGATGCTGGAGATGGCATCTATGACTCCGGAGTGTTTTTAGAAGCTGCCAGTTTCGGGGCTATTGGAATTCAGGTAGAAGTGGGATCAGTGGGATCATCGTCTGCTACATTGGTAGAAGGGTGTGATTCTTTATTGCTCATTTTTACAAGAGCTGGCTCTACTATTGATCCATTGACCATAAATTATATTATTACCGGCTCCGCGACCAATGGAGTAGATTATACTTTGTTGCCCGGTACTATTGTCGTTCCAGTAGGTGCCTCTCAAGTCACTTTTAACATTGGGGCGTATCTTGATGGTCTTCCGGAAGGCACGGAGACGATCAGCATTACTATTCCAGCGAACCTAACCAACAACACCTGCCTTGATGATATTCCATCCACTGCGACCGTTACCATAATCAATACAGACCCATTGGAGCTAACGGTCTCGAATGACACCGTTATTTGTCCAGGAAATGTATATCCAATAACAACATCAGTGCTGGGAGGCATTGGGGCCTACACCTACTCCTGGTCTCCCACTACCGGCCTTAGCTGTTCTACATGTGCTAATCCTACAGCGAGCCCTACTGAAACCACAACTTATACTGTAACGGTGACCGATAATTGTGGCACTGATATACTTACTGAACAAGTTGTTGTAGGTGTTGGAGGATTGATCGTTGAAACTGGAAATAACCTGGTAGCGATTGAGGGATGCAGCAACTCAACCTTTACGTTCACCAGAATAGGTTCTACAACCAACAGCTATACGGTTTACTATGTCATCAGTGGTGGTGCAACCAATGGAGTGGATTATGCCTTCATACTCGACAGTATAGTAATTCCAGCGGGCCAGTCAACTGTAGATTTGACCATATTCCCATTTGCGGACACTTTGGATGAAGGGACGGAGCAAGTTATCATAACAACTATACCAGATACAACCGGCCTCTGTTCCAGCCCAGCCCTAACAGCAACCTTGTTCATCATGAATGTAAATCCATTAGAAGTAGTTGCTTCTCCAGATACCGTGGTTTGCGGGGGCGGGAGTGCTAATCTGTACGCAATTGGTTCAGGTGGTGTTAGCATTTCATATGAATGGGATGATGGCACTTCGGTAATTGGCACAAATCCTTCTCTTACTGTAACACCAGTAAATACGACCTTGTATACGGTTACCGTTTCAGACACTTGTGGTAATGTTGTGGCAGTTGATCAGGTACTGGTTACAACAACCAATCCGCCTTCGCAAATACTGGCAATAGGTGATACTGCTTACGAAGGCTGTGGGCCAGGCGTATTTAACATTGTAATCAGTGAAACCAGTAGCAGCCCAACGGTCGTTCAATTCACTATATCCGGCACAGCCAATAACGGGGTTGATTTTACAACAATTCCAGACAGTGTTGTAATCGATGCCGGTATGCTCTCCACAACCATCACAATATCGTCCTTTCAGGATGGATTGTCAGAAGGTGACGAAACCATCACCATCACGCTTCCGCGGGATAGCACTGACAGTTTGTGCTATAATGCACCTTATCAGGCTACCGTATATATCAAAAATATAGATCCAATTGATATAACAGCTGCTGACCAAATTATCTGTCCTGGAGAAACAGCTACCTTAGTTGCCCTGGCAACTGGAGGAAATGGAATGCTCACCTATTCTTGGAGTACAGGGGCAACTACTTCCTCCATTGGCGTTACGCCTACCCAAACTACAATTTACTCTGTACAGGCATCCGATACCTGTAGTAATTCCTTTACGCTCAACCCTGTGACCGTCGATGTTCGAGATCCTCTTGGGTCGGTTGTAACCGTTAAAAACAATGCCTATGAAGGTTGTAAAAACAGCACATTTGAATTCTCACTTCCCGTTCCACTAACCAATGACTATGTAATTTACTTTTCAGCTGGAGGAACGGCTCTGAATGGAATAGATTATGAGCCAATTGTCGATAGCATTATTATACCGGCGGGATCGACAACAGCGACGCTTGAAATTGAACCTATTTACGACAGCACTACAGAAGGAACGGAAATTGTTGAGATCACTATCATTCCATCAACTACGGACCTGACTTGTCCCCATATATTTAGAGCGAACTCGCTAATAAACGATGTACATCCAGTTACACTCTCTGCGGCCGGAGATACCACAGTGTGCAACTTTCAGGTTTATATGTCGGCCAGTGGATTGGGAGGCCTGGGGCCACTTACTTACAACTGGAGTTCCGGCGCGGGATCAGGGCAAAATGTAGTTGTAAGGCCTATGGTACCTACAACCTATCTGGTAACTGTGTATGACTCCTGCGGTACTTCCGTAGCATACGATAGTGTTACCATCGATATAGATTGTGAATACACCTTTCACTTTCCCAATTCATTTACGCCCAACGGCGATGGTATGAATGAGTTATTTTTTGGTACCGGACGCGGAATCAAGAATTACGAGATGTTCATCTTTAACAGATGGGGTGATATGATATTTAAGACTAAAGACAGGTATGAAGGCTGGGATGGCCGCAGCAATGACGGCAAAAAGGTATCAGAACAAGAAGTGTATATTGTAGTTTTTGAAACAACCGATTTTCTCGATTACCCGCATAAGTACGTCGGGAAGATTGTGATCATTCAGTAGTCTTTTCCACACTAATTCGCTAAGACCTTGCCTGTCATCTCCTCTGGGATTGCCAAACCCATCATGCTCAAAATTGTCGGTGCCACATCAGCCAGAATGCCGTTTTTCACAGATATATCTGGAGGTAGAGAATCATCAATAATTATACACGGCACTGGGTTTTTGCTGTGTGCGGTATTGGGTGAGCCATCTTCATTTATGCAATAATCAGGGTTTCCGTGGTCTGCGATGATCACGAATTTATAGCCATTCTCCAACCCTGCATCAACCACTTTATGTGTGCATTCATCTATGGTTTCCAGGGCAGCAATTATCGATTCATAAACGCCCGTATGCCCGACCATATCGGGGTTCGCAAAATTCAGGCATATAAAGTCCTTGTCTTTTTTATTGATTTCTTCAACAATAGCTGCTGTAACGTCTTTCGCACTCATCTCAGGTTGCAAATCATAGGTTGCCACCTTGGGCGAAGGAATCATCAGCCGGGTTTCACCTTCAAACTCCTCCTCTCTTCCACCTGAAAAAAAGTAAGTGACGTGTGGATATTTCTCTGTTTCAGAGATTCTTAGCTGTGTCTTGCTTGATTTTTCCAGCACCTCTCCAATAGTCATTGACAAATTTTCTTTCTCATAAATCGGCTCCACACCAACAAAGCTGTTATCGTAATTGGTCATGGTTATGTACCTCAGCTTAAGGGGTTGCATGTTATAATCAGGAAATTCCCTTTGGGTAAGCACCGTAGTAATTTCCCTGCAGCGGTCTGTTCGGAAATTGAAGCAAAACACCACATCTCCTTCTTCAATGGTAGCAAGAGGTTTCCCTCCATTTTGAACCACTATAGGTTCAATAAACTCATCTGTAATCCCATTTTCATAAGAAGCCTTCACAGCAAGCTCCGCCAATTCAGCTGAGTCGCCTGCTCCATTCACATATAGATCATAGGCCTTTTGTATTCTCTCCCACCTCCTGTCGCGATCCATGGCATAGTATCTCCCAATTACTGAGGCAATTTTTATAGGGGTTCCCGCGATATGCTCTTGCAGCTTCTCAATATAACCCGCACCTGCTTTGGGGTCCGTATCGCGGCCATCAGTTATTGCGTGCACAAAAACTTTTTGGAGGCCGGCTTTGTGTGCCATTTCTGTTAGCTTATGAAGGTGCTCTTGCGAAGAATGAATTCCTCCATCAGATAGCAAACCGAAGAAATGCACCTTTTTCTCCCCTGCTCTTGCATTCTCAAGAACATCCAAAATCAAGGAGTTAGATTCAAAAGAGCCATCGGCAATGGCATTGTTTATTCGCAGCAGATCCTGGTAAACAATTCTGCCTGCTCCAATATTCAAATGACCCACTTCAGAGTTTCCCATTTGTCCATCCGGCAGGCCTACATGGGGCCCATCCGTTAAAAGTTCTGAATTAGGATACTCTTGATGCAACCCATCAATGAATGGAGTTTTGGCCTGAGATATAGCGTCAGACTTCGAGCCATCACCATGGCCCCAGCCATCTAAAATGATCAGAACAGTTCTTTTGCTCAACTTAAAATGTTATGAGGACTTAAAAATGATTTCAAAGATACTTCCTTTTGGTTCATTGTCAGTCAGGCTAATTTCACCATTGTGCTGTTCAACAAGATATTTCAAAATATAAAGCCCCAATCCCGTTCCTTGCGATTTCCTGGTGGATTCACTTTCCTGCCGATAAAATTTATTGAAGACCTTAGCTTTCTCGGCATCAGATATTCCCTGCCCTTCATCCTTTACAGTTAATATTACGTTTGAATTACTCGAAGCAAGCTCAACAGAGATATTAGAAGAATCATCCGAATACTTGACCGCATTATCTATTAGATTTATAATAACGGAATTCATCGCGTTGATATCAGCGTTCAATTTTATGTCTGGTCCAATGTTTTTATGAATATTAATATTCTCTTTGTGTGGAAACAGCGCAAAATTCTCAAGTAATTCGTCAGTCAATTTTGACATGTTCACCTCTTCCTTTACCATTAAATAGATGCCTGATTCTATCTGAGATGACAGCAATATATTATCCACCAATGAGGTTAGCCTATTTGTTTCATTGAGTACATTTTCAATAATTTCTTCACTCTTCAGCACTTCTAACTCGTGTTTTTGCATGGTCTGCATATACAGTTTTATAGAAGCCAGTGGCGATTTGAGCTCATGTGTAACGGCCATTAAGAAGTTACTTTGCTGCCTGGACAGATCCACCTCTTTTTTGAATGCTCTTTGCGTAATATATACTCCCATTACCAGGAGCAGTGCAAATACCGACCCCTCTCCAATCACCATCCACTTGCGCTTTACTAATTTATCCTCTAGCTGCCGCTTGGTCTTCGCCATGCTAACTGCATCAGGCTGTGCGGTATTCTCAAGTTCTACGCTTAGCTCGTAGACCTGACGGTTCAGATCTACAATATGATATCCCCACCAGCAAAACTGTATAAAAACATAAGCTACCAGGATATAAAATATGATGAATGGTTTATTTTTCATTTAGATCGAGATTATTCGCTTCAACTGCGGAACATAGGAGCATGATGTTTACCACCTTATCAGCGCTGAAGCCCAGGTTAATCCACTCCCAAATGAGGCGAGGCATACAAGGTCGCCGTCATTTATCTTTCCAGCGCGATGGGCTTCATCCAAGGCTATGGGAATAGATGCTCCGGTAGTATTGCCATATTTCTGAATATTATTCCAAACCTTATCATCAGTCAGGCCCAGAGCACGTTGCGTAAATTGAGAGATTCGAAGATTAGCCTGATGAGGAATAAGCATATCCAAATCCGACGGTTGATACTCATTCTCATCCAGCGCCTCGTGTATAACCTCTGAGAATCGTTCTACAGCTTGCTTGAATATGAATTTACCGTTCATGTAAGGATATATATCCGCCTCTGCTCCGTCAATTAAGCGCTTCAGAATTTGGTCTTTGTGTAAGGTGCTTGGCTCTTTAACGGTAAGCTCAGCTGCATATTTCCCCTGGGAATGCATATGTGTAGACAAAATCCCCGTTCCTTCTTCTTCTGTCGCTCGTAAAACCACAGCGCCAGCCCCATCTCCAAAAATAACTGCCATCGCCCTTCCATCACTGGATTTATCCATGATATTGCTCTGGATTTCCGAACCAATAACCAAAATGGTCTTGTACATACCTGTTTTTATAAACTGATCTGCAACGCTGAGTCCGTAGATAAACCCAGAACATTGGTTCCTTATGTCTAAGGCACCGATAGTGTCAAGATTCAATTGGTCTTGTACCAAAACACCACATCCGGGAAAATAATATTCGGGGCTCAGCGTGGCAAAAATGATAAAGTCTACTTCGCTTGCCTGAATTTCAGCATTGTCTAACGCTCTTTTGGCAGCTCTGGTGCCCATATTAGATACTGTATCCTTTCCCGCTTCAAACCACCTTCTTTCATGCACCCCGGTCCGCTCCACAATCCATTCATCTGTGGTGTCCATCATTTCTTCCAAATCGCTATTGGTAATAACGCGATCTGGCACATAGTGCCCTGTTCCTATAATTTTTGAACGATGCATATTCTGTTTGGAATTAGGTTTCTGTTTGCAAGTTAAAATGAAAAGACAATTTTAACAAATAGTTAAGTAAATTTGCCGTTTCTAAAATGAGTTGTGCCAGAAATATGCATTTAGCAGGACTAGATTGGCACTCCTTACAATTAAGGTACCATAGCTCAGTTGGTAGAGCAATGGACTGAAAATCCATGTGTCCCTGGTTCGATTCCAGGTGGTACCACTAAAGATGTTGAGAGTACGGGCGCAATCAGACTACTCCAACTGGTTTCCCCCTCTTAAGCTGTTCATCTCATTACAATATGAACCTCGTCGCGGATATAGGCAATACAAGGGCGAAGATAGGTGTGTTTGATGATGAGAATCTGATAGCAAACGTTGCAATTGAAAAGGATTCTGATACAAAGGCACTGGAAACTTTTCTTCAGCCATTTGGTGATGTTCAGCAGATAATAATCTCGTCTGTTGGAAATAAGGAAACAGGTATTTCTTCGTTGTATCCAGATGTGCCAATCATAGAGCTCACCAGTAAAACACCATTGCCGATAGAGCTTTCCTATGATACACCGGCCACACTCGGAGCAGATCGTATAGCAATTGCCGTTGGGGCCAACAATAGATTTAGAAATGAAAATGTTTTGGTGGTGGATGTTGGAACCTGCATCACTTTCGACTTCATTGGCAACAAAAATGAATACGGAGGAGGAAGCATATCTCCCGGTAAAGATTTACGATTTAAGGCTTTGAATAATTATACTGAGAAATTACCGTTAATAAAGGCTGAAATACCGCTGGCGCAAGTTGAGCTTCAGGGGAAGTCAACTCACAAATCAATTTTGACAGGTGTAATGCGTGGCATTTTTAATGAAGTTTTGGGATTAATAGGGCAATATATTGAGCAAACCCCTGATATAAAGATCGTGTTGACAGGCGGTGATTATCCTTATTTTGAGAAGGGACTTATTGGCTCATTTCAATCCAAAAAAAATCTCATCTTTGCAGACCCTTATCTGGCTCTTGTCGGGCTAAATGTAATATTGAATTTCAATGCCAATCGCTAGTATCAGGTTACTCCTTCTCGCTGTATCCTTTTCATTTTTACTTCAAATACACGCACTCGGCCAAAATGGTACAAACTCTCCGTATTCGAGATTTGGGTTGGGAAACATTGAGGACAAAGGATTTGCCCAGAGTCGCGCGATGGGTGGTTTCGGAATTGGGTTGTTCAATCCAAAAGCCATTAATATAGCTAACCCAGCCACATATGGCTACTACAAACGGCAATCTTTTCTTTTTGAGGTGGGGCTGCAAACTTTCAGAAATAAATTAGTCCTTACTGACACCAGTCAGACAACCTTCGGAACCTCAATAAGTTACTTCGCTTTGGGCTTTCCCATTACCAAATGGTGGGGAAGTAGTTTTGGAATCAAACCCTATAGCAAAATTAATTACAGGGTCGTAGACCAAGCTAATTTGCCCAATATAGGTAATGTGGATTACACATTTGCTGGAAGTGGAGATCTCAATCAATTCTATTGGGGAAATGCATTTCAGTATAAGGGTTTCTCTGTTGGAATTAATGCTTCTTACCTATTTGGTCCATTTGAAAAATCGAGGAGAGAAATATTTGAGAGTTCCAATACATTCCACTATTATACCATCGAGTCTGAAAAGGTCGGGGGCTTTCATTTCAACTATGGTTTAATGTACAGCCATACTTTTGATTCATTATCGAACAAGGCACTGCAAGACAAGCTAACACTATCAGCAGGGTTAGCTTTTGACTTATCCACAAAGCTAAATTCAAAACGCAGTACAATAGGTGTGTCTTTTATTGATTATTTGGATGATCCATTTTTGATATTCCCCCTGGATACTACTATCGATGCATCCGATACGGGTTACGTAGTACTACCCGGTAGTTTTGGCATTGGAATGAGTGCCAAGATTGGTGAAAAGTGGCTTTTTGGCTTTGACTACCATACACAATTCTGGTCTGATTTCAGTTCATTTGGTGTTATGGACTCACTTATCAATAGTAGCAGGTTCAGTGCTGGAGTACAATTAAACCCTGATTTTCGCTCTAACAATTACCTTAAAACAATTTATTATCGTTTGGGATTTTATTATGAAAATACTTACTTGCGAATAAAGGGTACCCCACTAAACAAGTATGGCACAAGTTTTGGTATTGGATTACCGCTGAGGAAGTTCGGTTCAATTATTAACCTGTCGTATGAAATTGGTCAAAGAGGAACCGTTGACAGCAATCTCATTCAGGAAAATTATTGGAGCGTATTCTTCGGATTGACAATAAATGATATTTGGTTCTTAAAAAGAAAATATGATTAATCGATTGAACATTAAGGTTAAGGCAAAGGGAGCGATATTAATTCTATTAGCAGGGTTATCAGGTGCTGCTTCATTTGCACAAAATGGCAAATATGGCGCTACGCCTGAGGACAGCATTCTATGTATTCAGAATCTCTCATTGTACATCGAGTTTTACAAGCAAAAAAACTACGCAGATGCTATAGTGGCATGGAGACGGGTTTTCAACAATAGCCCTAAATCCAGCAAGAAGATGTACGCCAATGGAGCAAAGATGTACAAACGATTAATAAAGAAAGAGAAAGACGCTGAAAAGAAAGAATTGCTAATTGATACACTTTTCATGATATACGATCAGAGGATTGTGAATTTTAATCAGGAAGGATTTGTTCTGGGACTAAAAGGTGTCGATATGTTGCAATATCGGAAGGATAAACTCGAAGAGGCCCATAGTATTTTGGCTAAATCTGTAGAGCTGGAATCAAAAAAATCCAAAGCTGGGGCGGTTACGGGATATTTCCAATCTGCTATAAAACTGCTGGAAGTAGAAAAAGTTGAGAAGGAAAAAGTGATTGAGATATATGATGAAGTAATTACAATTATTGAGTATCAAACAGGAAAACTACAAGGTGAGAAATATGCAAGCAAGCGTGCGTTTTACGAAACTGCCAAAGATAATGTGAATATACTTTTTGAGCCGGTAGCTAACTGTGATGACCTTAAAAAAATATACGGTGCGCAGTTTGAATCTAAAAAAGAAGATGCCGAGTGGCTTAAAAGAGCTGCCGGACTCATGAACAAGAAAGAATGTACCGATGACCCGTTGTTTGTTAAAATAGCAGAGACATTGCACAACCTGCAGCCTTCTGCTGTTTCAGCCTTTAACATGGGTAAAATGATGATTGACAAAAAATCATTTTCCAAAGCGACAACTTTCTTGAAGCAAGCCATTGAATTGCAGGAGGACTCTCTTAAAAAAGCTGACTATTACTATATGCTGGCGAACCACTATTTTAAAAACCTGAAGCAATTTGCAGCTGCTCGTGTATTTGCTCAAAAAGCGGCCTCACTTCATACGGGATGGGGCTGGTCCTATCTATTGATCGGAGACTTATACTCGGCCAGTGCCAAAGATTGCGGAGAAAATGATTTTGAGAAGGGTGCTGTTTATTGGGTTGCAGTAGATAAGTACATCAGGGCAAAATCAATTGATGGCTCTATTGCGGAAGAGGCAAATAAAAAAATTGCCACTTGGTCGAAGTATTTTCCAACCAAGAAAGATGCATTTTTTTATAATTACACAGAAGGGAAATCTTATACTGTCGGATGTTGGATAAATGAAACTACAACTGTTCGAGTTCAATAAGTTAAGCCATTAGTTTGAACATCAAAATCCTTCTTGTTTTACCCTTTATTTCTTTCATTTTCAGTTCTTGTGAAAATGACCTTGAGAAAGTTAAAATCATAGCATCCAAGAATGAGCTGCCTGTAGAATCTACTATCAATGCAACACTCATTTACAGTGATTCTGCTCAATTGCAGGTAAGATTAATCGCTCCTCAGCTAGACCGATTTCTCGGTGAAAGGCCGTACATAGAATTACCACGGGGGGTAGAGCTAGAATTTTACGACGGAGATATGGAAGTTAGCTCAAGACTGACTGCTAATTATGCGATTAGCTATGAGGAGGAAGGAATTATGGAGGCGAAGGGAAATGTTATACTTATCAATGAAATGGGCGAACAGCTCAATACCGAACACCTGATTTGGGATGAGAAAACGGGTAAAATTCATTCTGAGGAATTTGTGAAAATAACCACTGCAGATGAAATCATTATAGGTGAAGGCTTCGAATCGAATCAAAGATTTACCAAGTTCAAAATCAAAAAAATCAAGGGAACGCTCAACATAGAAAACTAAAACCTTTGGCCACGCCTAAAGAAATAACAATTATCAAAATCCTGGAAATCGCCTGGCTTTTGATTGCCATAGCTTCCTTGATATTGGGGGTTTATGAAACAATCACGAGCGGCATAGGCGAAAGTTACCTGTTTTTCATTTTTACAGCTGTTGCCGGTGTCATTTACGGAATGCGCAGGAGACAACGTGAACGGCTACAAGACGAATCAGCAGATGAGTAGTCTCCTTCTAATCTTTATATGTTTAATGTTCTCGGCCTTTTTCTCCGGGATGGAAATTGCATTTATCTCTTCCAGCAAGCTGAGGATCGAGCTTGCCAATAAACAAGGAGATCTTTCGGGAAGGATTTATTCATTTTTTATGAAGCACCCTGCTCGCTTTATTGGAGCCATGTTAGTAGGTAACAATATCGCATTGGTTATATATGGGATATCCCTCGCCAAATTAATGGAACCGCGCCTTCTGACCTGGTTTTCTTCTGAATTCATGATTTTAATTGCGCAAACTGTAATCGCCACACTTATCGTTTTGATTACAGCTGAATTCATTCCCAAAACTTTATTCAGAGTAAATCCGAATAGAATTCTCACACTTTTCACCTTGCCCGCGCTAACGGTATACTATTTCCTTTATCCGCTGGTTTGGGTAATCATTGCTATCTCCGATTTGATTCTCAAATATATTATTGGGGTAAGGGGAGAATATGAAAAGCCTGTATTTGGCAAGATTGATTTGGATAACTATCTGAAGGAAAGTTTACCAAGGAAGAACCGAACGCAAGAGGAAACGGAAGTTAAAATTTTCCGAAATGCTCTTGATTTTTCAAAGGTAAAAATCAGGGACTGTATGGTACCGCGTACTGAAATTACGGCACTGGGCATAGATGAACCTATTGAAGTATTGCAAAAGAACTTTATTGAAACAGGACTCTCTAGAATTTTAATTTACAAAGAGGATATAGAGCATATAGTTGGTTATGCACATTCTTATGAAATGTTCAAAAAGCCTGAAAGCATAAAGTCGATCTTGCTACCTATTTCTTTGATCCCGGAGTCGATGAGTGCTAATGATCTATTGAAGGCTTTTATTAAACAACAGAGAAGCATTGCCGTAGTTTTAGATGAGTTTGGAGGTACTGCGGGAATGGTAACAATGGAAGATGTGATGGAAGAATTATTTGGTGAAATTGAAGATGAGCATGACAACCAGGATCTCTTGGAGCGTAAAATGAACAAGGATGAATACTTGTTATCCGGGCGTCTGGAAATTGATTACATCAATGATAAATATCATCTCGACTTGCCTGTCTCGGATGAATACGAGACGCTGTCCGGTATGATCATCTTTCATTTTGAACGTATTCCTGCAATAAATGAAAGTATCAAAATAGCGAACTTTTCATTCAACATTACGGAAGTAAGTGAAACGCGAATCGAGAAAGCACATCTGTATGTTCTGGAGATAAAGGATGAGACATCATAAATATCTTGATCTTTTGTATATTCGCGCTCCCTATAAAAACAGTAACGGGATTTCTATCCCATTTCAAAATATTAATTCATGGCTATAATTGGAGACATCAGGAGAAAAGGTGGTTTTCTCATTGCTATTTTCGTAGGTACGGCGTTATTGGCTTTTATTCTCGGTGATTTATTAGGGCCCGGTGGTTCAATAACAAGTACTAACCAATTTGAAATTGGAGAAGTTGGCGGAGAAATTATTCCGGCAAGAGAATTTGACTTGAAGGTTCAGGATGCTATTGAAAATTACAAGGAACAGTCCGGCAGTGCTTCAATTGATGTAGGCACCACAGATCTTCTTAGGGATCAGACTTGGGTACAATGGCTCAATGAAATAATTATGGGAACGGAATATGGTCATCTTGGCGTCACAGTACACCCGGACGAAATATTCTCTCTTGTTACTGGAGCTAACCCACATCCTCTGGTAGTACAAGCCTTTTCAAATCCGGAAACGGGAGCATTTAATGCAGCCGATGTGATAAATTTCCTAAAGAACATGGATAATGATCCCAGCGGAAAGTCAAGAACCCAGTGGATTCCTCTGGAACAAACGATCAAAAAAGATCAGTTATCGATAAAGTATTATACGCTCATAAAAAAGGGCTTATACATAACTCGCAGAGAAGCACAGCGAGATTACGAAGCTTTCAATTCAAATATTAAAATAAAATACGCTGTTCAGCGATATAATGATGTGCCGGATAGCATTGTCACATTGGAGGAAGATGATATTTTGAAATACTATGAAGAGCATAAGAAGGAGCATGAGCAGGAAGCATCTCGATCTATAGAATATATCTCCTTTAATGTATTTCCATCACCTGACGATTCTCTCTTGATCGAAGATTGGATTAACAGAAAAACCGAAGAGCTTAGTGAAGTCTACGGAATTGAGGAGATTTCGTCCTTCGTAAATATGAATGCAGACACTCGTTTCACTGACGTCTTTGTGAAACAAGGTATGCTAACTACGGAATTGGATTCTACCATGTTTGATTCGAATGCGGATTCTACAACCATGGTTGGGCCATTTATTGAAGATGGTTCATACAAGCTGGTCAAGCTGATTGAGACACAGATGCGGCCGGACTCTGTGAAGGCAAGACATATACTGGTTGCTAAAAAGGTCTCGGACGACACTACCCACATTGCAATAACAGACAGCATAATGGATGTGCTGGAGAAAGGTACTGATTTTGCGTTTCTGGCCACAACTTTGTCAGATGATCCAGGATCTAAAGAGGAAGGCGGAGAATTGGGATGGTTTGCCGAAGGAACCATGGTTAAGGCGTTCAACGATTCATGTTTTTCCGGGTCAGTTGGTGATATCATGCTTGTAGAAACACAGTTTGGCAATCACATCATAGAAATTCTGGAAATGACTGAACCTATTAAGAAGGTCAAAATTGCAACAATAGACAGGATAATTGAACCCAGTTCAAAAACCTATGCTATGATTTATGCGAAAGCAAATAAATTTGCTGGATCTAACAATTCTGTGGAGTCGTTCGAAAGCTCTGCAACAGAACTAGGTAAGGTATTTAGAGAGGTCCCAGATCTCGTAGAGGGAGAAAAGACAATTGTTGGACTTGAATCACCCAGAGAAGTAGTCAGATGGGCATATAAGGTAGAACCAGGAACGGTTTCGGGCCCATTTGAGCTGGGAAATAAATTCGTGGTGGCCGTATTGACTTCAATTAAAGAGCAAGGTTACGCCACACTTGAGGACATCAGAACAGAAACAGAAATAGATGCCCGCAAAGAGAAGAAAGCAAATTATGTAAAAGCTAAGATTGCGGAAAATGATGATCAGAATGTCGATGATCTGGCGTATAATCTTTCTGCGAATAACAAAGAATTCAATCTGCAGGTTGAAACGGCGCAAAACATTACATTTTCTTCCTTTAATCTTGCGGGAATTGGAAGAGAGCCAAGTCTTATCGGACATATCTACGGTTCGAAAAAAGGTGTAATGTCTGTTCCCTTCAAGGGAAATGCCGGAGTATTTGTATTTGTAATTGAAGATTACACCGCAGCACCGGCAGTTGAAGACCTCTCCGCAGGTCAGTCTAGATTGGGAAGCACTGTTCAGGCGAGAGTAGAATACGAAGTATTTAACGCGCTGAAGAAGAATGCCAACGTTGTTGACAACCGCTTCAAGTTCTATTAGTAGAATTTCTGCCTTCTATCTAAAAGAATCCAGCCTGTAAGCATCGAGCTTAATAAACACGAAGAGGAGTATTGTAAATCCCCACAGGGATGAGCCTCCATAGCTGAAGAACGGTAGCGGAATCCCTATCACTGGCGCCAGTCCGATTGTCATTCCAATGTTCACAGCCAAGTGGAAAAATATTATCGAAGCCACTCCATAGCCGAATATCCGACTAAAGGCCGATCGTTGCCTTTCTGCCATCACAATTATTTTAATCAAGAATACTATAAACAGCGAAATCACTACAAAGCTTCCCAAAAAGCCCCATTCCTCTCCGACGGTGCAAAAGATAAAGTCGGTACTTTGCTCAGGGACAAAGTCAAATTTTGTCTGAGTGCCCTGCAAATATCCTTTACCGAACATTCCCCCTGAACCAATAGCAATCTTAGACTGGTTCACATTATATCCTGTTCCTTTTGGATCTGTTTTTATTGCCAACAATTCATTGATCCTACTGCGTTGATGCTCACTAAGCACCTCATCAAAAACATAGTCAACACTATAAATAAAAGTTATCGACATCAACAACGTGATCACAATTACCACAGATACATCTCGCAACAAAGCCGCACCGCCTCTATTGGATCGGTTTTTCACAAACGGAATAAGAATAAGGCTACCTATAAGTGCAAGCACCGATACCAATACAGATTTACCTGAGACGACCATCCCGAAAGGAAGATTGATAAATGTGTCCTGCAGAATGAGTGTCACTATAAACAAGATGATTGCGAAGAAGCCCGCAAGCAGGAAATTTCCGGATAGCCCTTCCCGATACATGAGAAATATAAAAGACAGGTACACCAAAGCAGATCCGGCATCTCCCTGAAGTAAGATCAACCCCATTGGCAGGGCAATTAAGGCAACACATACCAGTTTCGTCTTTAAATCCGATATTTTAATGTTTAATAAGCTCAAGTACTTCGCTATGGCCATACACGTGGCAAATTTGGCGAACTCAGCAGGTTGAAAGCTGAACGCACCAAATGCAAACCAGGACTTTGAACCTCCAATTTCCTTTCCAAATATTAATACTGCAACGAGTATGAGCATCATCAGTATATAGATAGGAAATCCAAAAGCCACGAAGAACTGCCTATCAGTTGCCAACACTGCAATGGCCAGTATTATGGCTGTTAAAATCCATATCAGCTGCTTACCATAGCTCTGTGTGAGATCAAAAATGTTTCCATGTTCCTCATTGTATATGGCAGCATAGATATTTGCCCATCCCATGAACACCAAAATCAGGTACATGGCAATAACGCTCCAATCAATACTATCAATTAAAGCTATTCCCCTTCTCATCTTTTAATTTAATTTAACTCAATTTAGTTAGGTTCTATGGCACTATGTATAAAATCTGCTTCCAGTATGCGATCTAACTTCTTCTGATCAGTTAATTCACGGGTTAAATATTTTTCTATAATCAAACTCGCGATTGGTGCTGCCCATGTACCGCCAAATCCGGAATTTTCTACGTAAACCGACACCGCTATTTTCGGATTGTATTTAGGGGCAAATGCAATAAAAACAGAATGGTCTTCACCATGAGGATTTTCGGCCGTTCCCGTCTTGCCGCACACAGTGATGCTGTCTATTTTCGCTCTACGGGCAGTTCCTCTGTTCACGACTTCCTCCATAGCGTCTGCTACCAGATTAAAATACTTTTCTTCTATTTTCGAGTAATGAATCTCTTCTTGCCCATTGTTCCTTTTGATGACATGTGGCGTGATATAATATCCTCTATTCGCGAAAATGCAGGCGAGATTTGCCATTTGCAATGGAACGACCAATATTTCTCCCTGCCCTATTCCAAGTGAGTAAACGGTTTCGAATTTCCAATGTCGGCGGCCATAAATCTTGTCGTAGTATTCAATCGTGGGGATATTGCCCCCTTTCTCAGATAATACATCCACTCCCAGTCTTTGGCCCAAGCCAAAATTACCTACATGTTCCCTCCATTTAGCAAATCCGATTTCCGTATCTATAAATACATTTGAACTTTTGCCCTGATTGAGAATGCGCTTGAAAACCATGTAGTAATATGGATTACATGAATGTTGAATAGAGCCAAATACATCTAGCGGGAAAGGGTGATTGTGGCAATTGATAAGCCGTTTATTGCAGGTGAACATAGTTTGAGGCGTTATAGCTTTCTCCTGCATTGCGATAAGCGCCTGCACAAGCTTGAATATGGAACCGGGTGGATATTGAGCCATGAGGGCCCTGTTGAACAATGGTACAAGCGTGTCTTTATGGAGCTTTAGGTAGTTCTCAGACCTCACTCTTCCTACAAGCAGGTTCGGGTCATAGGTAGGGCTGGTTACCATTGCCAGTATTTCGCCTGTTGACGGCTCTATTGCAACAAGGCTACCCTTTTTATTTTGCATTAATTTTTCACCTAACTGCTGCAATTCAATGTCTATAGTGGATTTTAAATTGGTACCCGGCTCCGGAAGCGTGTCATAGGTTCCGTCCCTGAAGCTGCTTTTAACACGGTTGAATACATCGACCATAAATACTTTTACTCCCTTTCTGCCCCTTAACTCCTTCTCATACGATTTTTCAATTCCACTGGCCCCGATATAGTCACCAGAAGAGTAATAGCTGTCCTTCTCGATGATATTACCACTTACTTCATTTATATAACCAAGTAAGCTCGCAGCGGCATTGTATGGGTATTTGCGTAATGAGCGGTTATACACAAGGAATCCATCGAACTTGTACATCTTCTCCTGAAGTGCTGCATAGGTTTCTGAATTCAGCTGTTCCTGAAATATAGATGGCTTGTAGTAAGAATATTTCTTCGCCTTAAGCAACTTTTCAATAAATTCTTCTTTGGTAATATCTATCAGGTTACACAAGTCTATAGTGTCAAGAGGTTCTACATGCTTGGGAATTACCATCAGATCATAAGCTGGTTGGTTGTACACCATCACCTTTCCCTTGCGATCGTAAATCAATCCACGTGAAGGATATTCTGTAACATATCTAAGTACATTGTTCTCTGCTGACAGCTTATAACTATCATCTATGACCTGTATATAAAATAAGCGAATCAGAAAAATGATTCCCACGGTAATAAAAATGAGAATTACAATTTCCTTCCTCGACGATAAGTCTTGCATGTGTTAGCTTTTCTTGCCAGTTATTATGTAGTGGGTAATTATAACCAGAGCGAGAGTAAAAACGGAACTCAAAAGTGTTCTGTAAAGTGTAGAGAAAAATTCGCTTAATCTGAAAACCTCCAGATTGAAGAGAAGTATATGATGTGCGAGTATAAGTATGCCGGTATAGGACAAATACCAATTGAATCCCATGTCCTTTATTGTTGGCCCAGCTCCGAAGTCATAGCCCCCACGCGGTGATATGTAGGTTACAATGTACGGCCTTAAGAAAGCAAGTAATAAACAAGCCATCGCATGCATACCAATTGTATTGGAAAACATATCCACTGAAATTCCCAAGAAGAATGCCAATAAAAGCAACATTCCTTTCGGCGTCTCAAAAGGGAGCATTAAAATGAAGAGTACGTACAAGTATGGATTGAGATATCCGCCAAGCTGAATGTTATTTAGGATAAATACCTGGAACAGGATAAGAAACACAAATCGCAATGAATTACTGAATACCTGATTGAACATTGTTTTTTTCTATTCCTGCCGCGTTGTATCTTCTAATTGGTTTTGTTCTTCCTTCAATAGATTGCTCACTAAATAGATATTGGCAAGACTGCTAAAGTCCGTAGAATACTTAATCTTCAGGGTGTATGATTTATCTCCGGCAGCCACCTCAATTTCCTCCACGGTACCTACGCGAAGTCCCTCAGGAAATATTGCTGAAAATCCACTTGTAATGATTTGGTCACCTTTATAAATTTTGATGTGTGTAGGCAGTTCTGTAACCGTACCATATACGTGGTCGTCTCCATCCCATTTTACCGATCCAAAGTAGTCCTTCCCAAGTATTTTTACACTGGTTCTAGAATCCGCATGAAGCAGGGAAAGTACGGTACTAAAATTAGCCGAGACGTCTTTTACGATCCCTACTACCCCCACACTTGAAATCACGCCCATCTCCCTTATAACTCCCTGATTTGTGCCCTTATTAAGCGTTAGATAGTTATTCCTTCTGTTGATAGAGTTATTGATAACCCTGGCGCTTAGATATGTATATTTCTGCTGATATATTGTGTCGTAGTGTACAAATTCATCATTTACATATTGCACATAAGACATGATAGATTGCGAATAGAGCTTTTCATTTTCAGCGGCCAGGCGTTCATTTTCCTTTCTCAACCCAAAATAACCAGTCATATTATCAAACGACTCGAACAAATTGGCTGCAATAAAGGTAGATGAGTTTAAAAAGCTGGCGCGTTGAAAGGAGTTGTTTTGAACCATCAGGAAAGCTGAGAAAAACTCCAAAATCAGAAAAAAGAAAATAAAATTGTTTCTCCAGATGAATACTAAAATGCTGCGCATTACCTGTTGATGTTTAAACCGTAAAGGTAGGAAACCTTACATCGGGTTATGGCTAGCATTAGTACCAAATTATCAACGAGTAACTTGGATCAACGAATTACCCACGGTTCTATTTATTCAACAGGTGCTCGTGAATTCCGCTTTGCCCCATTTCGTTACTCGTAGACTTTTACCAATCGTGTGGTTAACCCGAACTCATTTTAACTATCGGATCAAGAATGGGAAATTTTTAACATTCTTAAGTGCTATTCCGGTACCCCTGGCCACAGCCCGTAACGGATCTTCGGCAACATGAACCTGCAATTTCGTTTTTATAGATAGTCGTTTATCCAGACCTCTTAGCAAAGAGCCTCCTCCTGCAAGATAAATACCTGTTCTGTAGATATCAGCCGAAAGTTCAGGGGGCGTAATCTCCAGTGTGGCAAGTATCGCCTCCTCTATTTTTGCAATCGTTTTGTCCAGGGCATGCGCTATTTCGATGTAAGAAACAGTGATCTCTTTCGGAATGCCACTCATAAGGTCGCGGCCATGAATTGCGAAATCTGGCGGCGGATTGTCTATATCTTCCATAGCCGCTCCAACTTCAATTTTAATTGATTCCGCTGAGCGCTCTCCCACCAGGATATTGTGCTGCCTTCGCATATGATCTTCAATATCAGATGTGAAGTTATCTCCTGCTATTCTGATTGACTTGTTACAGACGATACCTCCCAGCGCAATCACGGCGATTTCACTTGTGCCCCCTCCTATGTCTACCACCATATTCCCATTGGGTTCTTCAACGTCTATTCCTATTCCAATTCCGGCTGCCATTGGCTCATAAATCAAATACACCTCTTTACCGCCTGCGTGCTCTGCCGAGTCTCTTACTGCTCGTTTTTCAACTTCAGTAATCCCAGAAGGTATACAAATAACCATTTTCAAAGATGGCGGGAAGAGCCTTTTGCCGGGATTGATCATCTTAATCATTTCGCGTATCATGTCTTCCGCCGCATCAAAGTCAGCAATAACCCCATCTTTCAGAGGTCTAATTGTCCGGATATTATCATGGGTTTTACCGTGCATGAGCATAGCCTCTTTACCAACTGCACGCGTTTTCCCAGTACGAATATCAATAGCTACTATAGAAGGCTCATCAACAACCACTTTATCGTTGTAAATGATAAGTGTATTGGCTGTACCAAGGTCTATTGCAATTTCCTGAGTTAAAAAGTCAAAGAATCCCATTCTTCCTTTTCATTAATGTTTAAAATGTCTAACACCTGTAAATACCATAGCTACCTGATTGGCATTACAATATTCTATAGATTCTTTGTCTTTTATTGAACCGCCAGGTTGAATTACTGCAGAGATTCCGGCCTTATGCGCAATTTCCACACAATCGGGAAACGGAAAAAATGCATCAGAGGCCATAACCGCCCCAGTAAGATCAAAACCAAATTTGGTCGCTTTTGCAATCGCCTGCTCCAGTGCATCTACTCTGGACGTTTGCCCTACCCCACTGGCCATCATTTGCATGCCTTTGGCCAATATTATCGTATTGGACTTAGAGTGTTTTACCAGCTTATTGGCAAATGCTAAGTCTCTTTTTTGCTCATCGGTTGGTGTCAACTCTGTTGCAGTCTCCATATCAGCGGAAGTCTCCATATTCAGATCTTTGTCCTGCTCCAACATTCCGTTGAGCACAGTTCGCACCAGTTTTTTGGGAAGCTCAACATCCTTTTGAATCAGAATCCTCCTGTTTTTCTTCGCCTTCAAAGCATCTAACGCCTCATCGCTATAGGATGGAGCTATGATCACTTCAAAAAATATCTTGTCTATTTCAGTGGCTGTTTCTCCGTCGACCTCAACATTGGTAATCAAAATTCCTCCAAACGCCGAGACGCTATCACCGGCTAATGCTGCATTCCAGGCATCTACCAACGAGTCTCTCGATGCCAGGCCACAGGCATTGTTATGCTTTAAAATGGCAAACGTAGTATCAGAAAACTCATTCATCAAATTTACCGCTGCATCTACATCCAACAAATTGTTATAGGATAATTCCTTACCGTGAATTTGCTCAAACATAGCATCGAGATCTCCTAAGAAGACCGCTTCCTGGTGAGGATTCTCTCCGTATCTCAACGAGGTGGAATTTGTGCTGAGTCCATTCATTGGCTTTGTTGATTTGTTCTCTGCTCCAGCACTACCACCAAAATAATTTAGAATGGCCGTATCATAGCCCGAAGAAATTGCAAAGGCCTCTTTAGCCATTCGTTTTCTTTCTGATAGGGTAGACGAGCCTGACTCTGATTCCAATATTTTCAGAAGCCCACCATACGCATCTCTTGATGGAACTATTAAGACATCGTTATAATTCTTGGCAGCGGCTCTTATCAGGGAAATACCGCCGATATCAATTTTTTCAATAATATCACCGTCAGATGCACCAGATGCAACCGTTTCCTGGAAAGGATACAAATCAACAATCACCAAATCTATTTCGGGAATGTCGTACTCTTCCAGCTGTGCTACATCACTTTCCGTTTCTCTTCTGCTCAAAATGCCTCCGAACACTTTTGGATGAAGCGTTTTAACCCTGCCACCCAATATAGACGGATAAGATGTAAGGCTCTCAACAGCTGTTACGCTCACGCCCAATTTCTCTATAAAAGATTGAGTGCCACCAGTAGAGAATATTCCAACACCCAATTCGCTGAGCCTTTTAATGATAGGTTCTAAATTATCCTTATGATAAACTGAAATTAATGCGTTTTTAATCTTGACTAAATCGGACATTTCCCCTTATAAATTGTGCAGAGCGAAGTTATTAAAACTCGCCTCAAGAAACAACATATTATTTTGCACAATGAGGTTCATTTTAGTAATTTTCAACAACGGACTAACACCGCAAAAAATGATATTTATTCAACTATTCAAAGAGAGCTTATTGATGGCCCTGAATTCGATGGTTGTTAATAAGATGCGTACGTTACTTTCCTTGCTGGGAATAACAATAGGGATTTTCGCCATCATCTCCGTATTTACCGCTGTTGATTCGCTTGAAAACAATGTAAGAGAAAGTGTAGCATCACTTGGCAAGGATGTGATATTTATACAAAAATGGCCCTGGGGTGGCGGAAAATCGGAATACAAGTGGTGGGAATTTATAAAGAGACCTATACCAGTATTAAAAGAGCTCGCCATCGTTCAGAAAAAATGCAAGTCGGCTGAGGCCGCTGCTTTTATAGTTTCGGGTTCAAAAACGGTGAAGTACAAAAATAACAGTGTTGAGAATATCCAGATCGTGTCGACTTCTCATGATTATGACAAAATTGTGAGTTTTGAAATTGACAGAGGAAGATATTTTTCAGCAGCAGAATCTTTAAGTGGAAGAAATGTGACAATTATCGGAGCCCTGGTAAGTCAGAACTTGTTTGGTAACATCAACCCGCTGGGTAAAAATGTGAAAACGATAGGCCGTAATTTTAAAGTAATAGGCGTATTTAAGAAGGAGGGAGAGAGCATAATTGGAGATACCCATGACGCACAGATATTATTGGCGGTAAACAGTGTGCGCAAGTTACTGGACATCCACAAACGACATCTGGATCCGATAATCATGGTGAAAGCCAAAGAGGGTGTGAGCAATGCTGAGCTCAAGGACGAGTTGACGGGGGTCTTAAGGGCTGCCAGGAAGCTGAAGCCCACTGCAGCCGATAATTTTGCGCTTAATGAAACGAGCATTATTTCTTCAGGTCTCGACGAAATTTTCAATGTTATAGGATTGGCAGGATGGCTCATTGGTGGCTTTTCTATCCTTGTGGGTGGATTTGGAATTGCCAACATCATGTTTGTATCTGTGAAGGAGAGAACCAGTATTATCGGTATTCAAAAGGCCCTGGGGGCTAAAAACTACTTCATACTGCTTCAGTTTTTATTCGAGGCCATTATGCTGTGCCTCATAGGTGGAGGCATAGGATTGGCGCTGGTTTATGGAGGCACAATGGCTGCCAATTCCTTGGTAGACATGGAATTTTCACTTACCTATTCCAACATAGTGCTTGGATTATCGGTTTCGGGATTAATTGGAGTCCTATCCGGGTTTATTCCGGCCTATACCGCTTCGCAATTGAATCCTGTGGTGGCGATAAGGGCTGTATAGCAGCTGCAATGTCCGTAGTGGCATACTACGTACAGCCTGAGGGCTATCTGATCAATTATTTAAGTATATTCACGCACAAAACTTATTCATTCAATTCAAATATTAATAGTCCTGACTTTTCGGGACACAAATCGTAGTATTATGAAAAAAGCACTTTTTTTTGCTATAGTAGTGATGGCTGTTTCTTTTGCATCATGTAAAAAAGACAGAACATGTACTTGTACCAGCACATATACTCCAAGTGGAGGTAGTAGTTACACCAGCTCATCAACAAAACAGTATACAAAAGTCAAAAAGTCCGATGTCGCGTACGATTGCGTGAGTTATACGGAAACTGATGAGGATGGTGATATGATTACAGTGGATTGCACGCTAAATTAGAGTATGAAACTTCATTAAGAAGCGTTTAGTTCCAGTATATTGGGGCTAAGCGCTTTTATTGTTTCTGTCCGTAGTGGTATGCGCAATGTCCTTAGGGGCATACTACGGACAGTCTGAGGGTTTATTAGAAGGAGATTCCCTTCCGGTTAAAAACGAACAGGCCATTAGAAGTAGCGAACCACTTGTTTCCGTATTGATCTATCCGGATACCATTTACATCATGGCATAGGTAAAAAGTTTCTGTATCAGAATATATTCCCTTCAGCTTGGTTAGTGACTCGGTAGTCGATTTTAAAAAATTGCCGAAAAGGGCCGAAACATCTTCCCATCCCGAGTACTGCCTTCTAATGATTCCACCTTTCAATTGTACATCTGCACCTGACTTGAAATCTAAATAATTGGGGTTATTGCCCACCACCCATAAATTATCCTTTAAATCATAGGCCATGTCAGAAATATAGTTGCTATTGAGGCCCGACCTAATCGTACCGAAGGAAACCTGAGCGTTTTTAGCTGAACCCAAAGTAAAAGCGGCCTATTCATGATAATAAACGCGCTTTACTCTTCTCGAAATACTGGTTAAGACCTCATAGGGGATGGTCTCCAAATCCTTGGCAAATTCCGTAACAGAATAATTCTCTCCGAAAACAATTACTTCCTCTCCTTCCTGAGCATCTATCTCTGTTATGTCGACCATACACATATCCATGCAAATATCTCCGATGGTCGGAGCAAATTTTCCTTTTATAAGCAGTTTTCCCCTTCCATTGCCGAGCTTTCGATTCAATCCATCGGCGTAACCAATGGGTACGATGGCAATGGTCATATCCTTGTCAACAACACCATGCCTGCCGTATCCAATGGTATCTTTTGATTGAACTTTCTTGATTTGTGATATGCTGCTTTTCAACGTACTCACATTGTGAAGGGTGCCACTCTTCTCATTGCTGCTGCCATAATCATCTATTCCGTAAATACCGATTCCCAATCTCACCATCTCAAATTGTGCGTCTTCGAATCGCATAATTCCCCTTGAGTTCAGAATATGTCTCATTATAGGGTAATCAAATTTGGATATGATCTTTTCGCTCATTTTTTTGAACTGTTCAATTTGTTCTAATGAAAAATCATCGTGCTCTGTCTGCTCGCTTGCCGCTAAATGGGAAAATACGGACTGTACATAAATGCTATCGATTTCTGAAATCTTTGCAATCAAGCCATCTAATTCATCCTCTTCAAATCCCAACCTGTGCATGCCTGTTTCTAATTTTATGTGAATCGGAACCGGGCCAGAGGAGGCAGAAGCATTGGCCGCAAGCGCTTCTGCGAATAGCTGAAGCACATGAAAATTGTAGATCTCCGGTTCGAGGTTGTACATGATCATGGAATCATAGCTCTGATCTTCTGGATTCATAACCATAATAGGAATTGTAATGCCTGAGTTTCGCAATTCAACTCCTTCATCCGCATAGGCAACGGCGAGGTAATCTACCCGATGAAATTGCAGCACATTGGCAATTTCGTAGCTGCCACTTCCATATGAAAAAGCCTTAACCATGGCCATTATTTGAGTTTCAGGCTTTAGCAGGGACCTAAACACATTTAGGTTATACACAATAGCCTCCAGATTTACTTCCAGCATGGTTTCATGGGTTTTCTGCTGAAGTACTTTGGTGATCTCCTCAAATTTGAACGGCCTGGCTCCTTTTATTAAAATCACCTCATCATGAAACAATGAACCTGAATATTTAGTCAGAAAATCCTCAGTTGACTCATAAAAACTTCCTCCTGTAGAAAATTGTTCCGCCTGGTGACTTATGTCCTCTCCAATTCCCATAATTCGATCGACACCTTTGCGATCTATTAAATTTGAAACTTCTTTGTACAGTCTCTTTTCATCCTTTCCGCTCTGAAAAATATCCGATAGGATAACCGTCTTCTTCTTGTTCCTACTCTGCTGATTAAGAAAATCCAGGGCTATCTCCAATGAACCCAGATCGGAATTATAGCTGTCATTAATAACTGTACAGTTATTAATTCCCGCTTTGAGCTCCAGGCGCATAGCCACGGGAGCCAGCTTTTTTATCCGGTCTGCAATGAGCTCCGTCTTATACTCTAAACACAGCATAAGCGCCCAGCACTGTATTGCATTTTCTATGGAGGCCTCATCCGTAAATGGAATTTCAATTTCAACCTTATCGCTGCCAACTGAGCCTTTAATCCGCGTAGCTCTATTGTCTATGACCACATCGGTAATGCTGAGGTCTGCCTTCGATGACTTTGACCAGCTAAATGTTTTCAGTTTATCATTTGAATCTTTCAGTTTCTCAATACCCTTAGCAATCTCTGCATAATCGCTGCAATAAACGAGTGTCTCTGCATCTTTAAAGAGCAATAGCTTCTCATTCACTTTTTGGCCAATATTCTCAAATCCTTCATTATGCGCATCTCCGATATTGGTAATAAGCCCAATAGTGGGCTTTATCATCTCCTCCAATTTTCCCATTTCACCGGGTTGAGAGATCCCCGCTTCAAACAGGCCCAGCGTGTGTTCTGGATTTAGTTGCCATATTGAAAGAGGCACCCCTACCTGAGAGTTGAAGCTCTTAGGGCTTTTAGCCAAATTCCAGTCGGTGTATAACAATTGCCCCAACCATTCCTTCACCATGGTTTTTCCATTACTGCCAGTAATAGCAATCACAGGGATTTCTACTTTTTGCCGATGTACAGCTGCCAATTTTTGTAGTGCCTCAGTGGTATCTTTTACCTTTATGAAATTAGCTTCAGGAAAGCTCTCCGTATTTTTTGCCTCAATAGATATAACAAAATTTCTAACCCCCTTATCGTAGAGCTCTGCGATATAATCATGGCCATCATGCCGCTCACCAGTTAGCGCAAAGTAGATGGAGGCTATGGGATGTAGTATTTTCCTGCTATCTATAAGCAGATATTTTATGCGTGCTTGCGAATCATTCCCCATGAATTTACCTTCCAGAATTTCTACTATGTCTTGTGTTTTGTATAAGGTATAAATCATTTCTACGCTAGCTAATCATTCACCCCGGGCGCCCCGGCAATTCTCTTTTTATCTTATTCCCTATTCCATCACTTACATCTAATGGAGGAAACAGAGCAGAAAAGCAACTTCTACAGAGTGGCTCATATTCTTGACTTTCACCAACTACCACCAGCGTATCTTCAACGCTAATGCGATGTGAGTGATTGGCAATGTTGCCACACTTTACACAGATGGCATGCACCTTGGTTACGGACTCAGCGGTTGCCATTAATCCGGGGATAGGCCCAAAGGGTTTGCCTAAATAATCCATATCCAGGCCCGCAACTATTACACGTATTCCTTTATTCGCCAGATAATTGCATACTTCAACCAGGCTGTCGTCAAAAAACTGTGCCTCATCAATGCCCACTACATCAATATTGTTGGCCAAAGCAAAGATGTCCTTCGGCTTGCTTACTGGTGTTGAATGTATGGTATTCTTGTCATGCGAAACAACATTGCTGTCATCGTATCGGTCATCAACCGTTGGTTTAAAAATCTCGACCTTCTGTCTGGCATAGCTCGCTCGCTTCAGTCTCCTAATTAATTCTTCGGTTTTTCCTGAAAACATGGAACCACAAATCACTTCAATGGACCCACTCCTTTCAACTCCACTCGGTGCCGACTCTATGAACATTGCCCCATTTTGTGTTATTTTGCATGATTATTGCTACATACAAATCTAAAGAAAAAGCCTGTCCTCAACTAGAGGCTGTTTAAATTTTGTTTTAGTAATTGTTTATACTGGATTTCTTCGATGGGCGAGGCAATTTTGAAACGCATAGCCGTAGCTACGGGCTGAAAAATTGCCGAAGCATGGCGGGAAAAGACACATAAACAAACCAAAGGC
>JYMV01039575.1_pt1 | contig 43134 bp, 52 predicted proteins | sample 338911 | NCBI WGS metagenome assembly JYMV01 (sample SAMN03354496, study PRJNA234377) | hydrothermal vent metagenome | biome: Deep sea; feature: Hydrothermal plumes at the Eastern Lau Spreading Center, Western Pacific Ocean; material: Seawater | place: Tonga | collected 2009 | depth 2000 m m | reverse complement strand
CTTTAAAATAATAAAATATATAGTTATTTGCCTCTGATGTCATCATTAGTTGCTGGGCAAATTAGTTAATACAAAGACATTAACGTGGCTATCCAGTCATTTTAGGGGATTTCTACTACCAACTGCTTCCTCGATAGAGGTAAAACCATCTTTTTCTAATAATTTAACCAATCCCCTATTTATCTCTCCTATAACCTGTGGGCCTTCAAAAATCATCCCCGTAATCAATTGTACCAGGTTAGCACCTGAGGTTATTTTTTCATAAGCATCATCGGCATTAAATATGCCTCCAACGCCAATGATGGTCATTTTACCTTTTGATTTCTGATAAATATGCCTGATTGCTTTTGTTGATATTCTTTGGACAGGCAAACCACTTAAGGCACCCTTATCAAATGTTAGCTCTTCTTTTATATATTCATTATTAAGTGCAGGCTTAGTTAGATTAGTTAATACAAAGCCATTTACATTGTGATTCATACAGCATTCAACTATCTCATCCATCTGTTCATAATCTAAATCCGCGGCAAGCTTAACATATACTGGCTTTTCGTCCTGTTTAACATCATCAAGTCGAGACAATAGCTGATGAAGATTGTCCTTATTTGCGAATGGCTCCCCATCTATTGTATTGGGGCATGAGATATTAATAGTGTAATAGTTGCCTATATCCCTAAAGGCATTAATAGTTTTTAGATAATCAAGAATAGAAACCTCGATATCGTATTCCATTACTTGATTCGATTTGGCTGCACTTATGCCTATAGGTATGTCAAAACTTTGGTTTTTTAACTTTTTGGATATTATGCTTGAACCCATATTATTTAATCCATACCATACCAGTATAGATTTTGATTTTACTAGCCTAAACAATCTTCTCCCTACACCAGGGTTGCCAGCACATATTTCTCCAGTGAAAGACCCTAGTTCTGCAAATCCAAATCCCAATAGGGGGTAAACGGTGGCTAGTTCACCATCTTTATCAAATCCTGCTGATAGGCCTATGGGATTTTTATACTTTATCAAATCCACTTGTGTGTTTAATATGTTGTGCTCATAATAAAATAGTGATTTTAATAACGCCCTCCCAAGGCGCTTTTTTGCTATTTTCAAACCGAATTCTTTGAGTTTATTATGTGCAATTTCAGCTGGCCATAAAAAAATAACTGGACGCAATAATAATTTATATATATTTCTTGTTAAAAAGCCTCTTACGGTATATACATTCACCTGCAACTCCTTATATCTTAAAGCGACGACGCCTATTTATAAACAAATAACTTTTACTAAGCCCTTTACTTCAATATATGGACTATTTTAATGAATTCAATCCAAAGATATTTCATTAAGGTTGTGTCAGATTATAGACAGTACCAAATACCAGCCTTAGGCTTTCTGTTTTTCGATAAAGTATTGGGCGTAATTCAACGCTGTATCTAAACTCCCTAGACTAATATTACCAGTACCAGCAAGATTTAGTGCCGTCCCATGATCTACTGAAGTACGTATAAATGGTAACCCCAAAGTAATATTGGTGGATTTTTTGAAGCCCAGCGATTTGAGCACTGGCAAACCTTGATCATGATACATTGCTAGCACACAATCGACACCGATTAAAGCCTCTGGTGTAAATGCGGTATCTGCTGGTACTGCCCCTGTCAAATGGTATCCTTTATTGATATTAAGTTTGTGGATGAGGGGATTAATCACATCTATTTCTTCTCTCCCCAAATAACCATCTTCTCCTGCATGAGGATTAAGCCCACAGACGACGATGTTTGGATTTTTAATACCCATTGATAATAATGAGTGATGAATAATATCAATAGTTTGAGTGAGTGAATTAGTTGTTATATGGTTTGGCACTGCTGATAAAGGTAAGTGGGTAGTTGCCAAGGCAACCCGCAACCCCTTGGTGGCCAGCATCATTACTGTTTTATCCGTATGAGTTAAATCCGCCAGGTATTCTGTGTGTCCCGTAAACTCAATACCAGATTGATTAATTACGGCCTTGTGAATTGGTCCGGTCACCAAGGCATCGCACTGTCCTTCTAGACATAGTTTGGTGGCCATGTCCAGTGCATTCAGGACAAATCTGGCGTTCTCTGGGTTGAGTAAGCCTTCAATGGTTTTGGCGGGTTTTGTAATGGGGAATACGCAAATGTCCCCTGGACTTGATGCAACGACATTCTCTTTAATTTTAATGGATAGGTTTAGTTTCTTTGCCCGGGCTAACAGCAAATCTGGGTCTGTAAAAACCAATAAGGGGCTGTCGGTTTTTTTCTGAGCATTAATGATGGCTAAATCTGGGCCGATTCCTGCTGGCTCTCCGGGGGTAAAAGCAATGGGCATAATGGAGTTAAAAAGTTATTTATATTTTCGGTCTGAATAAAGGTTTTGGTCTATCATATCCTTGTTATCTTCCCCTATTTCCAGGAGCCTCTCTTTTGTTAGGATACTTCCATCTCGTGAACCAACGAAGGCATAGTCAAAAATTTGGGTTTCTACAATTGCATCTACGGGACAAGACTCTTCACAAAATCCACAATAAATACATTTAAATAAATCTATTTCGTATTTACTGGTTCTTCTGGTGCCATCTGGTGCCTCATAACTTTCAATTTCTATTGCGTTGGCTGGGCATACAGCTTCACACAATTTACATGCTATGCAACGCTCTTCTCCATTTGGGTATTTTCGTAATGCATGTAGCCCCCTGAACCTTGGTGATATAGGAGTTCTTTCTTCAGGATATTGAACAGTTATAGGGTCAGACCAAAACATCTTCCAGGTGATTTTCATCCCACCCCTTAATTCCTCAAGGGTAAATCTTTTAATTGCTTGCTTTATTATTTCTATCATGCTGGCCTCTTTCCCCAATCAATTCGATGGATTTACTATTCGATATTCTTCACGGCAATTAGTGTATAAATATTTATGCTCGGAAGCAATTATCGCCCCTAAAGTGGCACCTGCTATGGCAGCTCTATTACTGCCCTTACCCAATTTCTTACCTATTACTCCACCAACCCCAGCACCTATGAGCAAATCAGATGTATCTGTTTTACCATATTTGGGGTTTAGAATAGGGTCGCATTTTTCTACAACCCTATATAGAGCACCATCAGTGTCTCTCACAAACTTGTCGCCGCAAGCAGACAACAACAACGTTGTGCTTAATAAAATTATTGTTTTTAGCATAATTTAAAATCCTAATTTTAACTTGGATATTATTATTATATGATGGCTGGGTAAAAAGTCAAGATAGTTGAATTTAATCAACCATCTCACAATATCCTTTGGCCATCGGCAAGTCCTTGTTGGTAGAATAGTCTATTGGAAGCTCAATTACATGGACTCCACCCGCCTTAAAAGAGGCCGTTATTGTAGGAACAAAGTCATCGCATGCTTTTATTAGATGCCCATTGGCTCCATAGCTCTCGGCATATTTAACAAAATCTGGGTTTCCGAAATCCAAGCCGAATGTTGGCAGACACTGAATATCCTGTTTCCATTTAATCATGCCATATCCATTGTCAACAAGTATCACTACAACCAGATTTAACTTTAACCTTATTGCAGTTTCTAGCTCCTGGGAATTCATCATAAATCCACCGTCACCACAAACTGCCAAAATCTGTTTTTTAGGATACATAATGCAACATGCAATTGCCACAGGCAAACCCGCACCCATTGTTGCAAGGGCATTATCTAGTAATAACGTATTGGGTTTTCTAGTGTGAAAATGTCTGGCAAACCATAGCTTAAACATGCCATTATCCAACGACACTATACAATCATCATCAAGTGCACTTCTCACATCACTTACCACCCTTTGAGGAAGCATCGGAAAAGAATCATCTTTATCCAAAGCGTGTATTTCGTGCTTTATTTTTTCGCGAATAGGATCTACCCAATCACCATTGAACTTATGATTAATATCAAGCCCATCAGTTAATCTGTCTATACTATTCCCTATATCTCCTATTACCTCTAATTGAGGATAATATATATCCTTGATTTGGGCTGAATAAAAGTTGATATGAATGACGGTCTGCGTATTACCTTTCATTATAAATGGTGGCTTCTCAACAATGTCATGTCCCACGTTAATAATTAAATCAGCCTTCTCAATGGCCTCATGCACATAATCATTAGATGAAAACGCTGCGGTTCCTATGAAGTTTTTATCTTCTCCACTCAATACACCTTTGCCCATTTGTGTATTAAAAAACCTAATTTTAGTTTTATTTATAAATTTTAACAACGGCTCCCTAATTACCTTTCTATTAGCACCGGCTCCTATTAACAATAACGCTTTTTTTGAGTTTGTTATCACTTCGATCGCTTCTTGAATAGCTGAATTTGTTGCCTGTATTTTCTGTATTTTCTGACGAGGAAACAAGTAAACATCATCTACATTCTCAGCTGCAATATCCTCTGGCAATTCTAAATGAACTGCACCAGGTCGCTCTTCTTCAGAGACTCTAAACGCCTCCCTGACTAATGATGGTATCTGCCTTCCGTAAACTATCCTCTTGGATTTTTTTACCAATGGCTCCATCATTCTGATAACATCTAGCATTTGAAAATTGCCCTGTAAACCATCCCGCATGGGTTTTTGCCCAGTAATAATTACTAATGGCATTGCCCCCAGTTGTGCGTATGCGACCGCAGTAACTAAGTTTGTTGCCCCTGGCCCCAAGGTAGTTAAACAAACTCCTGCCCTACCTGTTAGTCTCCCATAGGTTGCTGCCATAAATGCAGCAGCTTGTTCGTGTCTGGTTAAGATAAATTTAATGGAAGATTTTCTAAGGGAGTTTAAAAAATCAAGATTTTCCTCCCCCGGTATGCCAAATATATATTCAACTCCCTCATTTTCCAGTGCTTTAATAAATAAATCAGATGCCTTCACGTAGTATTCCCTATATATACTTAACCATACTACATCTTTGTTGGGTAGTAAGCAAGTCAACTATTATTTTATGGATTACAAACCAAAAAAAGCCCTAAAATAAATTTAGAGCTTTTCAATTAACTATTTGGTTATAAGGTCAGTTAAATCCTCATTAGCCGCACTAGGCAGCTAAAGCGTAAGTGTTTTCGTTTGCATTTACTTTTTGTTTGATTTTAAAGTCTTATCTAGACTGACGATCATTACCTTCAATCACGTGGTCGATTCTATTTCATCCCCAGCAGAAGCATACTTGCTAAATAAACCTTTTGCAGAAAAGTTATTCCACAAATATGCTTTTGGTGGAGATGGCCGGTACTGCCCCGGCGTGTCACCCGCATTCAATAACAACTTAACGTCGTTAGATAATATTATACCATTGACACTTTTAAAATCAAGGGCTGATGAAATTTACTTTATTGGGGAAAATCCTTTTTTAATTACTTTGACTGTTGAATCCAAGGCTTTGTCTTCAATGCTATCAGCATCATCTAACCACTCATTAAAGTCATCAAGTCTATCCAGTTGCCTCATTGCTTTCCTTAACTCATTACTTATTTCATCAAGTGCGTCAACACGAGAATTCAAATTGTATGCCTCTGTAACATCTCCAGAATATGCACTAAGAATCATTAAATCTCTCCATATGTCTTTATTGATTTCTGAATCAGTGGCAGACTCTATCCCTTTTGTGCCGTTCAGAAACACAGTGCTCATTTTACTCAGACAATTAGAGTCATCTGCAAACATTTTGTACAATTCAACTCTTACCTTCGATTTATCTCCGTGAGCAAAAGCATTGGATAAAAACTCTATTGCGTCTTCATTTGAGCCGCCTTGGCCACCACGATTTTCACTAGTATGAGTGAAATTCTCTTTAAAACCCTGGATATTTTTCTCTATCTCTCTATCTAGCGATAATATCTCACCTGTAGACGATATATTGAAAATAACGCCATAATCTCCCTCACTATCATCGCTACTTATAACCTCAACGCAGGCGTAATTTTCTTTCCTAAAAACATTCCTGGCAAATTCAATGGCTTCCTTTTCATTATCAAAGTCATCCATCATTTCACCCAAACCTGCTTCTCTTGCGTCTTCATCTAGCCAAAATTCAGTAGAATATGTTTTTTCCATTTTAATCTCCTTAGTTATAATTTATTACTGACAATATTATAACTGAAGAGGCTAAATTAATGAAAAAAAAATCTTTATAAAATAAACAAAAATGGCATGGACACTGAAAATCTAATGACTTAGTGTATGTATAGCGTTATTCCTAATGAGGGTGAATATTGCACTATACGCATAATATGTGGCCAAATATATAGGTATAAATATCCACAAACCAGTTGAGCCAAGTAAGAAAATTATTATAGGATTAAATAAAAAGGCTTTATAAATCATTTCTTCCGCTCTGGTCTTTTGTTATGTTTGGCACGGTCACCCTTTTTATGACGGGTGAACTTCATCTTATGTAGTGTTTTATTCAAACAGGCCTGGGTCAAAAAGTCAATCCGCTTCAATATCCTTTTCGGATTTCTTTTTTTATGCTTCTTTGCATTTTTTAGCCTTTTAATATGTTCTGGGTTGTTGGCTCTATCTTTAGACCTCTGTGCCCTGTCTTTGTGCCTTTGTGCTTTGTCTTTAGACCTCTGTGCTTTATCGGCCGAGGAATCAAGTGCACGTAAAAACCTTGGAAGCCTCCTGTCTGGATTTTTAGCTTTGAAATCCTGGGTTAAATCTTTTTTGTATTGGGCTGGTAATGACGAAACACAAGACTTAAGTTTCTCAGAAGCCTGGCGTATTTCGGGGTTGTCCGAGTATCTTATGGCTGTGGCTGGTGTGGTCAAGAGCGCTAAGATGGTTGCTGTAATTAATGCTTTCATTTGTTAACTCATGTTCAAGAAAATAATATAATATAAGAATACACACTAACCCATAATGTGTCAATTAAAAAATTAGGCGATTATACCATCCACACTTAAATACTAAACTTTGCTTTTTTTAGCAATGAATCTTAACCAAATAAAACCAGCGACACCAGCAAATAACGAAGCAATGAGTATGCCCATTTTTGCCTGCAATATCAATTCAGAATCACCGGAAAATGCCAAATCTCCGATGAATATTGACATTGTAAAACCGATACCGCCCAATAACGAAACACCGAAAATCTGACTCATCGTGCTTCCACTTGGAAGGCTGGCAACTTTTGACTTTACTGCCAGCCAAGTTACGCCAAATATACCAATAACCTTTCCTAAAATGAGCCCCATTATTACACCCAATGAAACTGGCTCAAATAAGGCCCCCTTGATGCCATCCATGTCCACTGGAATACCCGCATTCGCAAGTGCAAATAATGGTATAACTATTAAAGCTATTGGTAAATGCAAATCATGCTCCAATCTAGAAGAGAGTGGATTGATTTCTGATATTTTCTCTTGGATTTTTGTCAAAACCGACTTTTGTGCCTCGTGTAGGGATAAATCATCACTAACCTCATAATCATCATATTTATTTAACAATTCTTGGGATTGCTCCGTGAACAACTTTGGTGATATTTTTGGTTCTGATGGTATGGCAAGAGCAGCTATTATTCCTGCTATTGTGGCATGAACACCTGATTCATACATAAAAAACCACATTAAAATACCCAACAGCAAATAAGGAAATGTCTTTTGGATACCCATCAAGTTGAATACCAGCATCATGGCAAAGAAAGAGAAAGAAATAATAAGTGGCTGGTAGAATATTTGTTCGGTATAGAAAAATGCTATAACAAATATTGCACCGATATCGTCAACAATCGCTAATGCCACCAAGAATGTAATCAAACTAGTGCTTACTCTCTTTTTTAATAGCATTAATATACCAATAGCAAATGCTATATCTGTTGCCATTGGTACGCCCCAACCTGAAGCACCAGGGTTTCCAGCATTAATATATCCATATATCAAAGCTGGAAACAACATCCCTCCGATGGCTGCAAGAATTGGCAAAATAGCGACCTTCAAACTAGAAAGCTCTCCCCTGACTATCTCCCTTTTTATTTCAAGTCCGATAATGAAAAAAAACAAAGTCATTAACCCATCATTAATCCAATGATGAATTGAATTAGATATACTCATTGAGCCGAAAGTGATTGAAATTTGCGTATGGAAAAAATGGAAATATTCCTCAGAGACTGATGAATTGGCTAAAAACAAAGCTATTATTGTTGCTAACATCAATACGGCACCAGTCGTTGCCTCTGCATGTAAAAAATCCTCAAATGGGGTGCTCATCTTTTTGAAGTGTTTTTCCCAGGGTGCGTGTAATTTCACTATTTATTCCGTTTGTTAAAATGGTTATTTTATACATATAAACCACTTATTTCAATGGCTTTACTCTGTAAGTCTAGGCTAGGGCTAGATTTTCTTCCTTAATAGCCAATATGAGAACATACCAATGGTAAATAAGTACTGGGCGAAGAACTGAATAAACTCAGGTTTTGAATACCAGCCCAAAAATAGATGTAGCGGAATCCCTAGGGCTCCATCCTTATGACTGAGAGTAGTGGCTGATAAATCAAATATCTTAATTAGATAAATAGACGTACCATCTATTAATTCCGACATTTTAAGGGCAGATATAAACTCATGTATTGAATACCCCCATAAATATCCTGCTTGAAGAATTAGATAGGCCAATGTTATTCTAAATAAGGTTGAAAGATTTACTTTTATCAGGGATTTGAAGATTGCATATGTGAGTACCAATGCAGCCAAACTCCCCAATATGATTGTATCCAAGTCATACTTTCCAGCAAAGGAAAAAAGTGCTATTTCAGCGCCCTCTCTTGCTATAATAATTAAAGAAAGGGCGAATATCCCTAATTTAGTTGAGGTTTTATTCAGGGCACCCTCTATGTGTTGCTTCATATCTGAACCATGATTTATCATCCAGACAATAAATACACTAACAATCAATAGGGCAAATAAACTAGAGCCACTCTCCCAGAATTTAGCGTAGATAGAGGTTTGGGCCGTAGACGTGGATATTTTTTGAAGCAATAGTCCCATTACTATAGATAGGGTGAGCCCCGATGCGATACCATAGTAGACTTGGTTTTTGTGGATGCTGAGGTGGGTAGATTGGATATAACGCAAAACTATAGCTATCAACAGGAAGGCCTCAAGGCTTTCACGGAAACTCATGATGAGACCAGGAATGTTTGTTAGCATAATTTAAATAGTATTGACTTGTTCAATGATAATGATACTGATTATCATTGAACAAGTCAATGTCTCTGGTGGTGCTTGTGGACACATTACAAAGATTCATTAGAACTATATCAATAAAAAACATTATTATTATAATTACACTGCTACTACCATTGGGCTTTGTTTATTTTGATTCCAATAACATTGACAAAAACATCACTATTGCTGCTGGTGGCACTGGGGGCGCGTATTATCAAACTGCCCTGGATTACAAAAAAGAGTTGGAAAAATATGGTGTTTCGGTGGATATTATAAACACCAATGGATCGGTGGATATCCAAAAACTTCTAATTAGTGGAGAGGCTGATTTTGGGTTTGTTCAGGGGGGTACTGAAATTATCGATAAGAATATTGAATCACTTGCGAATATAGCAATAGAGGCGATATGGATATTTCACAGAATTCTTGATGCCATAGACCTGAGAGATCTGAAAGGTAAAAAAATTGCTATTGGTGCAGATGGTTCTGGGGTACTTCCAGTTTCTACTCAACTCCTGAAGGTTGCTGGGATTTTTGGGGACTCGACATTACTAAAACTTTCCAATAAAGAGGCCAGTGAAAAACTCATCTCTGGGGATATAGATGCTTTATTTTATGTTGCCGGTGAGCAATCTAAATTAGCACTTAGCATGGTTAAAACTAAAGGTATTAAAATACTCAGGCTCTCCAAAGCACTAGTATACAAAAATAATTTCCTTCAACAAAATAACTTATTCCAAGTCATTAAAATCCCAGCAGGGAGTTTTGATTTAAAAACAGGTACTCCTGAAAATGATGTTAATTTATTGGCAAAAAATACAATTTTATCTACAAATATTAATGTTCATAATAGCCTAATTAGGTTGCTATTGAAAGTGGCAGATAAGGTTCATGATAAAGAGATGCTATTCTCTGAATCAAGTCGTTTCCCGAATAACAAGTCTTTGGTTCAGCCTGTACATTTTCAATCAAAAGAATATTTTAGTCAAAAAAATACATTTCTGGAAAAGAATTTTGACTATTGGGTAGCTCGATCTATAGACAATCTATATGGCCTTGGACTCATTTATCTCCTTCCCATACTAAGCGTGATAAGCTTTTTATTTGGTGTGGTGTTCCCGACAATGATTTATTTTTCAAGGAAAAAAATCGTTGGTTGGTTTACTAGAGTCAATAAAATAGATTCAAATATTATTGGCTTAAGCCACGAAGAGGCTTATGCTAAATTAGATGAGTTGGAAAAATTACAGATTGAAGTAAGGAATACAGATGGGATAAATCCCAGACATATGGATGAATTCTATTCCTTACAGAGCCATATTGTTATGGTTAAGGAAGAAATTTTGATTTGTATGCAAATTGAATTTAAAAAGAATAACTAATAAGACCTCTTAGCAACGTACACATGTAACATTAAAGATAGTGCCAATGGGATTATTACATATATATTGGTTTCGAGATAAAGCATGATTGCTAGATTTAGTGATTGGAAAAAATAATTTTTAAAAGCCACATTCGACTTCCTTCCATTTGAGTTGAAGGTTTTAATTGATTGTGATACGCCAGTTATCATAATGGTCGAACAAGCAAATGAAAAAAGAAACGGGGGTAGTTTTTCCTTGTATTTATATTTCGTCTTGTGTTGAAGGTGAATGATATAAACCATTGTGGTAAAGGCTAGAACCAGGTGAATTGCGGATATCACCTGAACGTCAAAAGAATGAGAGTTATAGATGATGAAAATATCCGCTATAACTCCAATTAGATAGGCCTGATAAGATACACCATTTGCAGATTGTGCACGGTATAAGGTTAAGAGTTGTGAGCCGAGAGCCAAAACGAAAAATATAAACGCCAAAAATACCATAAATTGATGTTAATTAAATAAATAAAGACCTATTTGAATTGCCAATATTATTAAAACTAAAGTTAAATACCCTAATACCAACCTGATTGCAATTTTATCCTTTATTAATGGCCCTCTTAACATAACTATCAAAACTCTTTGTTTATATTAATATATTATATATTCATAATTTTATTTAACAATAAAGACGTGTATAATATTCGCTATGACCACATACTTAAAAAATAAAATTGTTAGGGAATTGCTTGATACGGGGCTAAAAGACGCAACGGAAAGGAAAATATACGTTGGTGATTACCTGGAGTTTACTGCCGAGGGCATGGTTGCAACTAATAGAGAGATTGGTAGAGTTTTGGTAGTTAATGGAACTATTATGGTAAATGATTACAAGTTATTCGGTGAAAATCCCGATGGAGTGCATAATCACGGAATGGTATATGTATCGGATTCTTTCATTGTTGAACAAGCAGATAAATAATTCGCCTATTCCTCTAGGTATTTGATATAATAATAAAATGCAACTAAATCACACACTTTTTATAGCATGAGCAACAAAAAACCACGGTTTATTGAAATAACTCCAGAGAATGAGCAACAATTTAAAGACCAATTTTGCACTGAGGTTGGGCACACCAATAAATGTGTCGATGATACAGTTCAAGAAATGTCCAGACTGCTAAAGGAGTACGCATATACTAGAGGAATAAGCCCAGCAGATTACTTGAAATCTTTGAGCGTTGAAGAATTCGATAGTAAATTAAAAAATCTGCTTTTAATTAAAACCTGTAATTGTGGCAGGGGAAAGCGCTTAAACTAATTTTCTACTTTCCTGGCGGGGACACAATAGTCTTAGCAGTGTCATTAACTGACTTTACCTCTATATTACCCTTATCCTCTTGCCAGCTATTAAAATCATCTAAGTGCCCTAGTGCTTCGAGCACACTATTTAATTCACTAGATATATTGCCTTTTTTCTTTTTCTTTCGGCCGGCATTCTGGGAGCTGGCCTGGCCTGCGTATTCTGACAGCATCGTTAGGTCAAAGGCAATAGCCTCATTGACATTAATTCCCTTGACGCCATTATGAAATACTGTGCTTAATTTTTCCAGACACTCCTTATCATCATAGCAGGCTATGTAAATCATTTTTGCCACTTCCATCTGATTGTCTGGCAATTCATTTTGGCTGGTTATGTTATTATAATTAAATAAACCAGATAAATGATCCATTGCCACCAGGTCGTTGCCAGTTTTGGACAAGCGGTTAGCCTCTACAGCTTTAAAATTTTCCTTGAATTTTAGTATCTCCCAATCTATAGATGTGAAGTCTTCTCCATCCACCTTAATATCGCCGGCAATATATGTTTCTTTAGAAAGATCGTGATAAAACACAAACTCCTGTAGAAAATCTACGACATCCACAATGCTCTCAGATTCTAAACTATCATCAATTATCGGACCATATCCGCCATCTTGATCGTAATCTCCGGTACCTTTTGCAACATACCCTTTAATAGACTTTTGAACTTTTGTGTGGAGGTAGACTCCTAGCGTTTTTTGCCATTGCTTCATTTGCTTACCGTCTAGGTCGGAAATCCAAGCATAATTATCATTCGGATGCCTATCTAGACCGCGTTGAAATTCCATGTCAGCCTCTTCCATTGTTTCTGGATTACCTAAACCAAATAATAACAGGCTGTCAGTTATACCTACAGCTTTATTCCTATCTGCCATGCCTGGCAGTTGATTTCTCCAATCTTCGGCCGCCTCCGCACCGACAAAGAATATGATTTCCTCACCCATTTCGGTAGCCTTATCTTCGGCACCATCCATATCATCATGTTTGCCCAAATACAACAACTCTCCGTTTTCTGATAAACCAAAATATTTATCAGTTTTTAGAGACTCTAACTCTTTACTGGGGGCTTTTTTGGTGGTTGTGGATTTTTGTTTTTCCAATTCGTATACAGAGTGATACTCCTTAATTATATTTTCGAGCATATATAAGTTGTTTAGTATTGTGTGCTCTGTGGCTTGTTTATTGAAGTACATTATCTTTTCGAACCTTTGAAGTAATCTTGAGGCACCCGACAAGTCTCCCCTGACTTCATCTATCATCTCATCTCTAGCACGGTCTTCTGGCTTGGTAAATGACGACGACCTAGAATCATGTTGATCCAGAATCAGCCTCTCAAGGGTTTTTAGCAATACTTTATCTGCGGGTGGAACATCAAATAATTTATCATGATTGATTTGTATTGTGCATATACCATTTTCAGCATCTTTTTGGCTGAATTCTGCTAAATTTCCCAAAATACCGCTCACTTCATTTATCATCTTTATTCTAAGTCCGGTAGCTTGGGCCGTTAAAACATTAGACTTAGCTATTCTATTGGAGTAAGTTAATAGTTCTGAAATTTCATCTGTTGATAAGCCTACGTTTTTGAAATAAAACTTTGACAAAAGACTTATCTTATCTGATTCTGAAACGTCATTTGAACTGAGCTCTCTTGCATTGGCAATCCAGGCGGTGTCAACAGCACTTTTTACAGCACCTTGTATGGGTTCTTCCATTAATGATTTTTGCTCATTTAAGCTCTCCATCAGGCTTTGAGAATCATCAATGACCCCTGATACAGAGGGAACTTTGTCCTTGAATAACGCCTCCACTTCCCTGACTTTATTAATGGCGTATTCTAATTCTGTAGATAAATTCATGACTTTCTCCTGTGTTAATGTTTTATACATAATAACGGCTTTATTCCATAATCTGAAAAATTTTATATATTTGTAAGATTATTATTATTATGTTATAATATTAAGCATATGAATAAGAAATGTTACGAAGTTTTTGTAGAGGGCAAGGGCAAATCCCAGTATAGTGAATACGTATTTGCTAGCGATATAAAAGAAGCAAATAAAATTGCAGAACGACAGCCCTTTTCCGCCAATATCATTGATATTTTAGAGGCTCAATTAGATGGATTGTCAACTAACCAACTAAGTGACACTTCGTCAGCCTAGCGTTTAAGTTCTGAAAATAGCCTTTTCTCTATCTGGGGGTTATAACAAATGAATGAATAAAACTCGAATTTATTCAACTCTATCTCCGTCTTAGACTCTATAAAGCTATTTAGTTCATACATCTTAATACCCACCTCATTTAATATTATCTTTGCTGCTGCAACGTCCCAAATGGCCGTCCCGTTATTTAAATAACCAGACAACTTTTGAGTTGACACATACGCACATTCACATACGCACGAACCCAATGACAGCATTCTAATATCTGATGGTATTAGGCTATATATCGTTTTGTCGTAAGCATCGGATGATGGCGAGCCTGGCTTGGCTCCATATGCCATTCTTACATCAATCTTGGAACTATAATCCTCTGGATCTATTTTTGACTCATTATAAAAAGCACCCCTTCCGGCTTCAGCAGAGTATAGTTGGTCTGATATCGGATTATATATAACCCCATATCTCTCTATACCGGACACTATTATTGCTACTGATATTGCACAAATGGGTATTTGCTTGGAAAAATTTGAAGTTCCATCTATAGGGTCGACAATAATAGCATTAGAAAAATCGATATTATTCTTTTGTTCAGGGGTTAAATCCTCATATACTTCTTCACCTATATAGGATAGTTCTGGGAATAAATCTGTTAATTTTTCTTGGAGAAAAATATCGATTTTATGATCATATAAAGTCACGATATCCTGGGGGTGGGATTTAGTGGTACGTTCGTGACTAGCCTCTTCAAAGCCCTCTTTGAAAATATCCCCGGCATCTCTGATTACCTGTATTAATTTGGCTAACTCTTGGTGGTGGTTCATTTATTCTTTGGTGACTTAATAATATATAAGGGTATTATACAAATATCTACATTATTATTGTGATTTTTTTGCCAATTATTAATATTTCCAATGCTCACCTCTAAGCCTTGAATATAAAGTAAACGGCACCCAAAATACACATAGAAGCATATATATAATTTACTGAGATTGGTTGATTCATGTAGTAAATCGCAAAAGGTACAAAAACGGTAAGTGAAATTACCTCTTGGGTAATCTTTAGTTGCTCCAAGCTTAACGTTTCATATCCAAATCGATTGCCTGGTACTTGAAATATATATTCAAAAAAAGCAATGCCATAAGAGACAAGTACGGCAACTATCCAGGGTTTGGAATCCATGTCTTTTAAATGTGCATACCAAGCAAAAGTCATAAATGTGTTAGATATTGTTAACAATATTACCATTTTAATAACGTTAATGTCCATAAATCCTCTATTCCCTCTTCAATATAGACTCAATATATACTAAAATTATTGGAAATCTTTTTATATTAATAACACATGAAGATGAAACTGGGGTGATGGATGATTTGGATGATTTTTTACGACATGTTTCCACTCTGGAAATTCATATCTGTATAACCCTTTAATAGGCCCTATTGTTAAAGCCGATACTGCCAAAGGTAAAACACAACATACAATAAGAACCGTTGGGACTTAACACAATGATTTTAGTTGATTTGGTTTGTTAGAACTGTTAATTTTCTTAATTTTGGAACCACCGTTTTAATCCAGATATCCTGAGTCAATGCTCCGATTTGTTTAAAAATGATAATACCATCTGCGTCCATTATAAATGTTTCTGGCGTTGCATACACCCCTAGCTCTAAGCCCAATTTTCCAAATTCATCAAAAACAATCAATTCATATGGATTGCCAAAATTGTTCAAAAAATCCTGACCATTTTTACGAGAGTCTTTATAATTTACGCCAATCATTTTTATATTATTGGTATTCGCTATCTCCAACAAAGATTGATGCTCTTCTCGGCAAGTTACACACCAAGATGCCCAAACATTCACCAATGATATCGAACCCTTCATCTTATCAGACAGGTCATATTTTTCTTGGGTATTGAAATCCTCTACCTGCATACTTGGGAAGACCTTGCCAATCAGTGGTGAGGGTAATGTTTTTGTATCACGCCCAAGGCCATCATAAAAAAACCAAGCCAAGATAAAAAACAATAGTAGTGGTATAAATTTAGACACTACTTACCTCTGGTATATTTGATTTTTAATTCCCGGAACGCCCTTATCCTTATTTTCCTTGTAGTATAAAACATACTACCTATTAATAGAAAAGTCATGAGATAGCTAGACCACACATAAAATGCATACTTTCCGTAAGGCAAAAATGAGAAATATTCAACAAAAGTCATTATTTTTTCTCCAATATCACTTTCTTAACCCAGCCAGAATTTTGTTCTTGAACTAGTACCTCGTATCTGGCACGCATTAAAACAAGGGCTCCATAGAGCAACTTAAACGCAATACCCATTAATAATAATGGCAGAATCATATCCGAATGAATTGCAGGTTGGGCAATTTTCTCGACTGAACTTACGGATGGACCTTGGTGCAGTGTATTCCACCAGGTTACTGAATAATGAATTATTGGAAGATTAATTAATCCCACGATTGCCAAGATTGCACTCGCCTTTGATGCGGTTTTAGGGTTATCAAACGCGTTATTTAGGGATATATACGCTAAGTATAAAAATAGCAAAATTAATTCTGATGTTAATCTTGCATCCCATACCCACCATGTACCCCACATTGGTTTACCCCATACAGCACCTGTGAATAGTGCCAAAAAAGTAAAAGTAGCACCTATTGGAGCGGAAACTTTAGACACAACACTTGCTAATTTTATTTGCCAGATAAGCCCTATAGCACCTGTAACTGCCATAACCAAGTAAATAAACATACTCATCCAGGCCGCAGGAACATGAACATACATTATTCTGAAACTGTCACCTTGCTGATAATCCTCTGGTGCAACAACTAATCCTAGGTATAAAGCCACTAAAGTTAAGGCTATAAATGGATACAAAAACCAAGGAATAATAGCCTCGCTTTTCTCGTAAAATATTTTTGGAGAGGCAAAGGCCTGGATCCACTTCCACGATGTTTTAACCATTATTTTTCCTATCAAAGTTATGTACAGCATCAACTAGTGCCTTAACATTATCTGGGTCAACATCTGGCGTAATGCCATGTCCAAGATTAAAAACATGACCTGTTTCACCCTTATATTGGCTCATGATTTTATTAACTTCTTTTTCGATTACATCTGGAGAAGCAAAAAGAACGCTAGGGTCTAAATTGCCCTGCAATGCCACCTTGTTTCCAATACGAGATTGAGCATCTCCCAATTCTACATTCCAGTCTAGAGCCACTGCATCACAGCCTGTGTTTGCTATTTTCTCTAGCCACATAGAACCGCCTTTTGTAAACAATGTAACTGGTATAACCACACCATTGCGTTCGCGAGTCAAACCATTTATGATTTTATCCATGTAGTAGAGTGAGAATTCCTCAAATGATCCTTGGCTCAATAGCCCGCCCCAAGAATCAAAAATCATAACTGAATCTGCTCCTGCCTCTATTTGAGCATTCAAATAATCTATAATCGTATCAGATAGAGTGCTTAATAACATATGTAGATGTTTCGGATTATCATACATTAAGCCTTTTATTTTTGAAAAGCTTTTGCTTGTGCCACCTTCCACCATGTAAGCAGCTAGTGTCCACGGGCTTCCACTAAATCCAATTAGAGGAATCTTGCCATTTAAATCTTTTTTTATTAAAGAAACTGCATCAAAAACATACTTTAACTCTGATTCGACGTTTGGCTTAGCGAGATTTTCTATACTTTTCAGGGTCGACAATGGTTTTTTGAACCTTGGACCTACACCCTCAGTGAAATACAATCCCAATCCCATTGCATCTGGGATTGTTAAAATATCTGAGAATAAGATGGCCGCATCTAAGTCGAATCTATCGATAGGCTGCATAGTTACTTCACAAGCAAATTCTGGATTTTTACATAACCCCAAAAAACCACCTGCCTTCTCTCTCGTTGCCCGGTATTCAGGCAAATATCGCCCAGCTTGACGCATGATCCAAATAGGTGTTCTAGTGGTCGGATTTTTTAAAATTGCATTTAAGTAGTCGTGGGTCATTGATAATTGATTGATTAATATTTTCATTTATTATACCGACATTTTTTGGATTTATTATAAAGTATTTAAGCTATATTTCGCTTTTGGCTAATATAATCACTAGTTAATGCTTTTGCATTGTGGTTTTTGTTAATATATAATTTTTGTAAATACACCCATAAAGGACATTGTGAATCAAAATAGCAACAAATATTATATAGTCATCTGCTTTGTTATTGGCGCCTTTGTTATTGGTCTTTTTTGGGCCGGTTTTTTGATAACCTCTAATATGCAAAATGTAGCAGATTCGATGTCTAATAAAAAAGATGGCGTTCAAGTACATATGGGGGAAATAACTAGAAACATACAAGATATGACAAAAATTATGGCCGTATTATCTAAAGACATTCACAGTATGAGTAATAATTTTCAAAAAACCAGCACGCTACTCGAGACGATTAGTGTGGATATGAAAAACATAAGTGACATAAAAGAGGTTGCTGTTAAGATGGAATCATCAATGGATGACATGGCCTCATCAATTAAGTATGTAAAAGGAATAAATACGAGTGTTGCAGATATTTCTGGAGCAATAAACAATATAAACAAGAGCGTCTACATGATGGGAAGGGACGTAAATATGTTAAGTAGGGGTATATCTGGCCCCATGAACATAATGAATTCGATGCCGTTCCCATTCTAGCTTTTATACAAAATAAACTTTTATACAATAGTTAATAGCCAAATATCCAATGAACTCCTTGAATATTTGTTTTTTTGCGTTAATATACTACTAATTTCGAGGCCAGGAATACGAACATGAGCGACAGAAGCACAAAATTAAACCTAATCACTGAATGGATAACTTTTTCATTTCAGTGTATAAAAGAAAATATGTTAATTTCAATTATTAGTGGATTGATTTTTGTAGGGGCTGTAAATTTGTTAGTGATGGGTGTGGATTCAACCACTTATACTGACATATCCCTTCCTATCGCTGGTATTGCTATATTGATTTTTGGACCAATAATGGCTCTAAATCTTTATTTGACCGCATCCAGATATCACCAAAAAATAAGAAATTATGAAAAAGATAGCACCATCAGTGCCGATAGCATGCGCTCCGTGTTTTTTGTGAGTTTTTGCCTGTTGATATTGATGCTATTGTACCTAATGATGATTCCATCCATTTACGCTATCTCATCTGACAGCATAGTAGCTGGGATTGGACTTAAGCCTATGCTTTCCGAAATACCCGGCAACCCATTCATGGCTTTTGCCATTGGTATTTGGAGCTCTTTTATGGGCTGGGTAGCTTTTTCAATTAGTTGGTTCTCATATCCGATGATTGTTTCCAATAAAATCAGTGGAGCTAAAGCTATCATTTATTCCATAAAGATGTCTTATAGCCACTTTCCATTATTATTAGCTTGGGTAGTAGTGGTAGTTTCTCTTGTTGGTTTATCACTAATGAGCCCCTATTTCTTGGGCTTTGCTTTGACTATACCTGTATTAGCATACTCTACATTCGATTGCAACAGAATATTATCAAGAGAAGTCAAGGAACTTAACTCTGATACCGGTGATTATAATGGCAAATTAGACACATATTGTAATTAATCCTGCACCACTTACGTAAACCCAGTAAACCCATCCATATTTTATAAATCAGTTATCTAGCCTGTCTTGTGCCGAGCACTAAGATTACCGATAATTGATAAATATTCAAACATAAAAAGCTCCCAATAAAAGGGAGTTATCATATTAAAATTTACATACAATCGAATCGTTCATTAGCAATTAAAAGCTAATTTTAAAATAAGCTTTGTTAATTGTCACTTTTGATAAATCCATTCCGGCAGCAAATGATTTGTTAAAATTATGCAATGCACCAAAAATAATTTCATGGCTTGGGTCTAAAGTTCCACCCTCGGCAGTAGGATCTGTCATAGTATTTGGCAATGTTCTATATTGAGAATAAAAGCTAGTTTTCTTAAATTGATATTTAATGCCCCAATCAGTCCTTAAAGCCTTGTTGTCGAATGATTCATTCATGATATATATGGCTCTAGCGGTTAAGTCCAACCTATCAGAGATAGGATAATCATATTCGCCGCCAATGTATGCCGCATGATCTGCATCAAAAGCCCCAATATTGGCACCTCCGCCAACGATAATCCTCTTTGTCTCATCAATGTCTATAGCTGCCTCAATAAACCCCCAATCCTTAGCTTTGTCGAAATTATCATCAGTTAGACCGAAGGCAATACTATCAGCAAATGCATTGTGGGAAAGGGCAAGGAACAACAGGCTTATTAATGTTTTTTTCATATTATTTTTATTCAATGGTGGGTAAAATTAACAACAATAATAAATGAAAAATATTTTTATTCAATGATTTGAAATGAAAAATCATTGATTTCGAGTGGGATATAATATATAATTTTTATATGAAAAAAACCACCATTACAATTCTAGCTTTTTTATTTTTATCTAGCCTTGCTCATGCTAAGCAAATTGGACATTGGGAAACCATTACTTTAAAAGGGGAAAATTTTTCTTTTTTTGTAAAACATGAACTTTCCAATATATATGATGCCAATGGATTTACTGGAGTAAACCTTTTGCAACAACAGGGTGTGCTTGGAGACAGCACTATCTTAAAAAAAGCACACCTATCAACAATTCCATATTATCAGAAGCAAATTGACAATTATGGCAAGCCTAGAGGTGAAGGCAAGTGGGCTAATTATGGTACCATGGGAATGTTTGGAATTGCTAAACCTAATTAAGGGCAGTATAATCCAGTTATGAAAAAACACCTTATCATTTCCATTACTCTTGCCTCTCTACTGTCTGGTTGTACAATTCCAGGGGTTGACGAGATTAAAAACATAAAGATTCCAGACTTGAATCTAGAGATTGGATATAAATCAGATACTCAAGAGGGAAACGTATTTACTAAATCACAATTAAACAGCCTTGCCGTTGGAATGAACTTTGCTGAAGTTGTTGAGATAATGGGATCGCCAGCTATTCATGACCCATTTCATGATTATCGGTTAGATTATATAAATATTACCAACAAAAGCGGTAAGAGAAGTATCTATAGAGCCACCGTGTTCCTTAACAGATACACGGAGTTAGTCGATAAAATTGAAACCTCTGGTGTCATTCCAAATTAAAAAGGCAGATTCAGACCACCAGTAACTTCCTGCATCATTAATGCACTTTTATTAACCACCTTTTGATTGGCCTCATTACAGGCATTCACCAGTAAGTCTTCAAGCAAATCCTTATCAGTTAATAAAGACTCATCTATATCTATTGATTTAACAATATGTGCACCATTGATAACCACTGACACGCCATTCGAACCACCTGACTCTTCTAAATTTTTAATATTCTCCTGGACATTTGCTAGATTCTTTTTCATATCCTTCATTTGACCCATCATCTTTCCCATATCACCCATCTTTCCAAACATATTTATTTTCTCCGTTAATTTTTATTAAATACTTTTCTCAAATTCCCTTAGTCTTAGCAGAACCGATTGAAGCTCTGTTACAGTCATCCACCTATCAGTAAAGAACGACATTGCCTCATGAATCTTATCAAAAGCATTTCCGATCTGAACCAAGGTTCCCAAAGTTATAGCTCCAGCAAAAAACTGCGGGGCACTAACCAAGTATGGTACCACTACTGCTGCCTGAAAATAGAAATTTTCAAATAGTGAATAGTATTTATATTGATCGTAAAGCTTAAAATAATTAAATCTTATATCCGCGAATTGAGCCCATAAATCATCTAAGGTGTGAGCATTTTTGGCATCTTCGCAACGCACCAGGGATTTCCTGAATGCCGCTTCGGCTTTCTGATTATTATACTCCAATCTAGGTAGCTTTCTACCAATAAATGCAGAAACTATTAATCCGCCAACTGACATTAACAGGGCTATCCATACTAGATATCCTGGCATATCAAACCCACTACTTAACTCCCACAATAGTGGAAGGAAGAAAACAAGTGTCATCACAGCCTTTAACAAGCCCTGTCCTAGAGACCAGACATGGGTAGAAAACCGCATGGTATCCTCCTGAATACGTTGTGAAGCACCCTCGATATGGCTATCCATCTCTTTCCACTTTGGAATACAATATTCGGTGATTGATTGTCGCCATCTAAAGGTATATCTATTACCTAAAAATGCGATATAAGCAAACATGAGGATAGCTAAAATAGCCAAAGGTACAAACCCCCAGGTAGTTACGTTATAAAGTAAAAAATCACCCCTATTAACGAAACTCTCAAGAAATGCATCATAATCCTTATTCTCCAGACTATCATAGAATACCTTGTACCAATCATTGAATTGTCGAGCCAGATAGGCTTGAAAAGCTACCATTATTGATAAAAATGACAGCATGCCCCAGGCATAAGCACCGTCCTTTCCTTTGAAAAAATTCTTTAACATATCTATTTAGCCATTATCCCGTTGGTAAATTTTTAGATTGAATACGGGTGCCATTGACAATAAGTGGTCAAATATATCTGACTGTATTTCCTCGTAATCAATCCAGTTCACTGTATTTGTAAATACATACAATTGTATGGGAACCCCGTGCTCTGTAGACTCTAGTTGCCTAACAAGAAAGGTGAAATTCTCCTTATGAATATCGCCCCTAGAACGCAAATACTCCTTTATATAAGCACGGTACGTACCTATATTGGTTAAATTCCTTCTATCTCCAATGAATTCATCCTTCCCCTCGTTGGTAGTAGATACTTGACTGGTTTTATCCGATAAATATGTCTCCAAAATTCCTATTTTAGAAAGCTCCTTCGTTGATTCTTCATCCATGAAGGAAATTGAATTGGCATCAATAAGTATATTTCTCTTAATCCTTCTACCGCCTGATTGTTGCATTCCAGTCCAGTTGAAAAATACATTGCCTGTTAGCTGTTGTGCCGGAACAGATGTTATCGTTTTGTCAAAATTCCTGACCTTTACTGTAGAAATACCTATCTCAATAACATCACCATCAACACCCTTTGAAGGCATTGTTATCCAATCCCCCTTACTGAGCATATTATTGGTAACTAGATGAATCCCTGATACGAATCCAGTTATTACATCCTTAAATATCAGCATTAGAATTGCTGTGGCGGCGCCCAAACCACTCAAGATAATAAGAGGAGACTTACCGATAATAGTAGCTACTACCACGATAACCACTACTATTAGGCTGATTATTTTTATAAGTTGTATACCAGCAAAAAATGGAATCTTTTTGTATATGTCTTTATCTTTATATATTTCATTTATAGCATTAGATAAGGAGAAAATTACCAATAAAAGTACAACTGGAATAGAAATGCTTATCAATTTATCCATTATGGGTGCATATTCTCCCAAATCCATAACAGTGCTTGTAATTGATACTATAATTATTGGAATGAATAAAATGGCTCGGCCAATTAAATCCTTGTTAAGTATTTTGTCATCTATTTCGCTAGTGGTTTTTTGGGTGAGTTTTACCGTGACTTCCCTTATCCTGGTTAAATTTTTCATTAATACAATCACTGAAAAACCCACAATTAAAATATTTATAGCAAACAGTGCTAAATAATTATTATTTAAAAAATCCATTATCTCCAATCCCTTATATGATTTAATAATAATACAGTTTTATCAATGGTTTTTCAATTTAGGACAGATCCTTTTCAATATAACGCAAAAAATCCCCAGATGGGGATTATATTATTTACAGAAAGATTTGAATCTTATCTAAGCATAGCCATTGTTTGCTCTGGAGAAATATTTGCCTGAGCTTTCATCGCAGACCCCCCTGCAGAAGACATCTCATCACTAACACTGTTTGCAAGTTCTTGCACTTTTGCAGAATCCCACTTTTTATCATCATTTCCCTTAACCCTGTCAGGAACTTCTTTGGCTTCAACCGCAACGGCCTTTATTTGGCTCATTTGCTCATCCAAGGCCTTTATTGGCTCTGCCATAGTTTGTACCTGAGGCTGAAATTCCGCCACGCCAAATTTCTCATCATTAGCAACTGGTGCCATTGATGAATTAAACAATTCATTTACTGGCTCTTCATTTGCTGAAGATTCTGTTTGGGTTAGCGGGTTTGCGTCAGCAACTTTTTCAAATACAGATTTTTCATCCGTATGATCATAGTCAGCACCAATGTTGCCCTTATCTGGCATTCCAATTGCGTCTGCTTTTGGTTGTTGCCCATCAAACATCTGTGCCTGTACTACCTGGTTCTTCATTGTTTCATTCGCTGTATTTATCATTTTAGTAGGAGAGACTGTATTTCTTTGAGATTGGTCTGAACCCTCTAACTTTTGATTTAATCTAGCCGCAGCCTCATGTTTTGCTGGGTTATCATCTGAGGCGGCACTTTCAGATGCAGTGCCCTTGTCAGCTATTTCCGATGAGCTGTTATCTTGAGCTTTGAATTCTTGTTGTTGTAGATGGATTAAGTCGTTTGCAGATACTGGATTTAGCATTTTTTATCTCCTGTTAGTGTTTTCAGTATTATAATACATGACCTACTAAATAAGTAAAGTATTATATTGCGTTTTTTTTTATTAAATATGTTGATTTTTATTTCTTTTTGGGGCTTTTATGGTATAATAGGCATGATTTAAACTAAACAAAAGGGAATAAAAATGTCAGGAATCAATAAAGTAATTTTAGTTGGTAATTTAGGTGCTAAGCCAGAGGTAAGGACTGCAAACAATGGCCACACTTGGACAACAATGTCTTTGGCCACCAGTGAGTCATGGTCTGACAAGGCTACTGGTGAGCGTAAAGTTAAAACTGAATGGCACAAAGTTGTCGTTTGGGGTAGACTTGCAGATGTAGCTGCTAAATATTGCGATAAAGGTTCTAAAGTGTACATTGAGGGTCGCCTTGAGACTAGAACATGGAATGATCCAAAATCGGGTGATGCTAGGTATGTGACTGAGGTCGTATTAAGTGGCTGGGGTGCGGTGCTTGAGCTTCTTGATAAAAAACCTGGTGGCACACAAAAATCTGGGGTTGAACAAAATACATCTTCTACTACTACTGTAAACGTCCCTGTACCTGGCGAGCCTGAGTCCGATTTAGGCGTTAATGGCTCAGCAAAACCTGATTTTTCTGATGATGGTTTTGGGGACGACATTCCCTTTTAAGCTAACTTAGACTTTTATGGCAAAATTTGCCATAAATCTAAACTTTAACTATAAAAAATAATACCTTGGTGTATTATAATACCTGGCATAATACCGTATAAAATAACAATGAACAATCCCAATATAAATATAAAAAACAGAAGTGGGGAACTTGAACCCCTAGATTATGATAAGATTCACAGGATGCTTGATTTGTGTTCTTATGGATTAAAAATATCGATTTCTGATGTTGCACTAAATGCACATTTGAAAATTGCAGACAAAATGTCCACTGTTGACATTCAGCAAACTCTTATTAAATCTGCTAGTGAAAAAATTACTCCAGAGCATCCAGATTACTCCCTTTTAGCTGGTCGCTTAATGGTTACCAATATGCGTAAAGAAGTGTATGGCTCTTTTGAACCAACAACATTTCTGAGCTACGTTAGAAAAAATGTAGATAGTGGCCTCTATAGCCCAGATATTTTAGAAAAATATTCTGATGATGAAATCACTGAGTTGGGAGACTACATTGATTATGAAAACGATATGCAGAGAGGTTTATCCTCAGTTACTCAATTGGAATCCAAATATCTAATTAAGGATGTCAAAACCGATAAAGCTGTTGAGATGATTCAGGAAACCTTCATGATAATCCCTATGGTTATTTTTGCTGATGATGAAGATCGCACCAACTACATTAAGGATTTCTATGACGCCTTGAAAAACGATGAAGTCAGTCTCCCCACACCTATTATTTCTGGGGTGAGGACGCAATTGAAAATGTTTAGTAGTTGTTGCAAGATTAAAATGGGAGATACCACTGAATCCATTTTAAGTACTGAATATGCCCTATCATTAATGACCGCACAAAGAGCTGGTATCGGTGTTGATATGGGACCCGTCAGAGGAATGCTGGCCCCCGTTAAGAACAATACGGTAAAGCATACAGGTGCACTGCCTTTATTGAAAAATATTGAGTCTGCAAGCAAGCAATTTACACAGAATTCATTAAGAACTGGTGCTACGGTTGTTAATTACCCAATTTTTAATTGGGAAATTATGGATGTACTTGAGTATAAGAATAATCAAGGGTCTAATACAACCAGAGCAAGATTCATTGACTACACTATCGGTGTACCCAACCTATTTATTAAGAGAGTATTGGCAAAACAAGACTGGACTCTATTCAGCTCTGAGGAAGTCCCTGAACTGTTTGAACACTACGGTGATCCTGATAAGTTTCAGGAAGCTTATGAAAAATATGAGAAAAGAGATGACATACGCAAGACCACTATCTCGTCAGCAGAAATTTTTAATAAATTAATCAAGGAAAGGGTCGGAACCGGTAGAATCTATATTCATTTTATTGATAATGTGAATCAGCAAGGCATGTTTAGCGAGAAAGTAACGCAAACCAACCTTTGTTCGGAAATTTTCTTGCCAACTCGACCAATGAAATTCAATGGACTGAAAAAAGAGGCAACTGAAGATAATTATGACTTGGATGATGGTATGATTTCATTATGCATCCTTGGATGTATTAATTTTGGAAAATTAGCTGATATTTCAAGAATGGACAAGTTAACCTCATTAATGGTTAGGTTCTTGGATAATTTAATAGATATTCAAGAATATCCAATGGATGCTACTGAGTGGCCTACAAAAGGGTACAGATTCCTTGGAATTGGTATTAGTGATTTTGCCCATTTTCTGGCTAAAAATGAGGCGTCTTTAGGAACAGATAAGGCTTTAACTTTATCACACTTATGGGCGGAGCGTTTTCAATTTGGACTAACCAAAGCCTCAATGGAGCTTGCAAAAGAAAAAGGTGCGTGTAAATACTTTGAGCGCACAAAGTATGCTGATGGAAAGCTAGTGATTGACACTTATAATAAAAACATTGATTCACTAGTTAAAAATGACTTACAGTGTGATTGGGAAGGGTTGCGTGCCGATATCAAGAAGTATGGTATGAGAAATACCGCACTATCTGCCATTCCACCAACTGCTAGCTCAAGTTTAGTTTCTAATTCAACACAAGGAATTGATCCAATCCAATCGCTAACAGATACATTTGAATCAGCATCTTATACAGTGAAATCCGTTATCCCGGACATAGAAAAGGCTCCATATTATATGAAGGCTTGGGAAATGCCTGGGAACTCAAGTTCTGAATATTTAAAATTAATGAGTGTCCTTGCTAAATTTATTGACCAAGGTATGAGTACAAATCAATGGTATAATATTGCAAACATTCCAGGAAGAATACTTGATAGTAATCGAGTTAAAAAAGACTTCTTTGTTTCTTGGAAGTATGGATTAAAATCACTATATTACATCAGAACCAAGGACAAGGCAGACACTAGTGGTGCCGATTTGGCTGGGTGTGATAGTGGTGGCTGTTCTATTTAAAAAATTAAAAACAGGAAAAAAATATGAGTTGTAAAATTTTTACTTCTGGCAAGGCCATTAAGAGTCAAGATACTAAATTATTTTTAGGGGAGAATAGTTGCAATGTAAATATTCAAACTTATCATAATCCCAAATTCCCTTGGATATTGGACTTTGCTGAGCAATTACGCACTGTAGGAAATTGGTCCAAGTTTGAAATCGATTTATCCAAAGAGAAAAAAGACTTTGATGGTCTAGATGATGTTTCTAGGAAAATCTATGAAAGCGGATTAAAGTTTGCTATTTGCTTAGATAGTTGTGCGGGTAGAGCTCCACTTCAATTATTCGTTGAAGGCGGTATTTCCAACTGCCCCGAATGGGAACTATACGTTACTAATCATCAAAACAATGAATTACTCCACTCAGAATCTTACACTGAGATGGTTCGGGCGATTTATAATAACGTTGATGAGTTCATTGAAGGCATTATGGATGATGAATATATTCAGAAAAGAGCCAAGAGTATCCTTAGTGCTTTCGATGAAGCAACTCTGGTTTTCGATAAGATGAATGCAAATAGCACGAGCAAGCAAGTCAATGCTGATGCTCCGGTGCCATATCCTGAAATTAATGAATCCCTCGTTAAAAAAGCTATTTATAAATCCTTAATGGTTATTAATATGTTTGAAGGGATAAGATTTTTTTGTACCTTCTCTACTGCCTGGGCATTCTCCGAACAACCAGTTAAATTAATGCAAGGTTCGTCCAATGTATTTAAACTGATTGCTCGTGATGAGATGATTCACCTGGATGTGGTTCAGAAAGTTATAAAGCTATTGAATTCTGACCCTGAAGAAGGTTTCGTTGAAACTGCAAAAGAAATGGAAGCAGAAGTCTATCAAATGTATAAGAGTGCCTACGCTGAGGAAATGGATTGGATTAAATATTTATTTAAAGATGGATCACCTCTGATTGGGATGAACGAAGCTATTCTTAAATCCTACATGGATTATATTTTTGCTGTGCGACTAACAAATATTGGCCTCGACCCGGCAAAGCTAGACTTAGTATTAGGTGAAAATCCACTACCGTGGACTGATAATTACCTTGATAGCTCAAATGTTAAGACAGCTCCTCAGGAAATGGAAAGTGTTAGCTATATTGCAGCCATTGATGTAAGTCAAGATGAAGACTTTGATATAGATGACCTCTAGATAATTTTCAGATAATCAAGTGACAAAAAAGGCCTGCTTTATGCAGGCCTTTTTGCTAAAAGCAATCGGTATTACTGTGCTTTTTGTAGAATCGCCATTAATAAAATTAATTCAGCTTCCATTTTAGCAAACTCAGGGTCTGCCTTTAATGAAATTGGGATAATAACTGAAGATAATTCAGCTTCAAGAGACTTTAAGTATCCTGCAACGTCAGTTATTCCTGCTGAGCTGCGCATAGTAGTAGCTCTTTTAGTTGGTGCCTTTGATGCAGCGTAAGTTTTCATTTCCATTAGAGTTTTTGCGATTGCATTCTCTAAGGCAATTAATGATGGGTCTGTCTTGATGTTTGCGAAAGCATTAGCATCATAGTCATTTACTTGTGCTTCAACTTGAACCAAGTAGTCGTCCCAAGTTGTAGATGCAAATGAAGTTGCTGAAAATAAAGTTGCTGATGCCACTATGGCAGTTAAAAGTTTTTTGTTCATGGGTATACTCCTGATTTATAAAGTTTGTGGGTAAAAATTACACCTATTCTAATGTAATAACAATACATAATACAACAAAAGTCCAGATAAATCAATAGCATTATATTGATTATATTTAATGTAACTAATGTGAAGATATAATATCAATTATCCCATCATTATCCCACTCCAGAGACCCAGTATATGTATATATAATATCACCTTTTTGGTTGAGAATAAAGTTTGTTGGATAAACAAAAACTCCCCAATTTCTCATGGCTTCCCCATTAATATCCATCATTATTGGGAAATCAAACTCAACTTCATCCTTGAATTCTCTTATTAAATCCTTATTTTCGCCGATGTTAATAGTTATAATTTCAAGCTCATCCCCCAAAGCATCCTTCAGTCTATTCATTGATGGTATCTCTGTAGCACATGATTTGCACCAACTAGCCCAAAAATTAATCAAGACTTTTTTACCTCTAAACAACTCTAAATCCAATAAAGCACCACTAAATGTTGGCAAAACTGTTTTTGGGGATGCTTTGGGTGGACTTATCTTGACGAGATTATTAGAGTACTCTCTGGTTGGCTGGGAAAGGTAATTCTTACCCTTTAGTGGCGGATAATTCGTGGTTCTCAACAACATTGATGCCACCCTATATAGCGATGGTAAATCTTCTTTATTTTTTAAATCAAATTCAGTTAAATGTGATTTAGGGCGCACATGAAACCCACTTCTGACACCTTTCAGCTTATGAACAAAAACAGGTGAGCCACCCGTCTGCAAAATATCTGTGATTTTTTGAGTTAAATGGTATTTTGTTCCAAATTCCGTCATTATTAAATATATTGGCAAGTTAGAAGTCTTGGCAACATCATTCACTTTGGTTTTAGAAGTCTTTGCACTTGTAATCCACAATTCAGGGACATGCATAATATGACCCTTTAGAGCAGTTCCGCCAAAATTAGACTGATAATCGTGGGCAACCTTAAGGGCAAAATTTGAAGATTTTGAAATCGAATATAAATATATATTTTTATACCCCCTAATCCTTGCCTCATTAATAATTTCAGAAACGTCAGAAGAGGGAATTTTGTCAAATGAACCTGGTATTGGGGCCAACATATATGCGTTGACCAAGTCAATTGTCCATACATTCAATCCGGCTAATGCTATTTTGGGAAGTAGCTCCTCGAACTCTGGGGATAACCCCCTATATGAAACAATATTGATAAATAGATTATCGTTATTATCTGCCTTATGTTCATGAACAGCAATTATCTCACCAGACTTGGTCTCAAAATCCAAAACCAAAGACAAACTAGAACTGCTGAAAATTAAAACTATTATTTGTATTAAATATCTCACAACCCTTCTTCCCAAAAAATACCTAAGATTTATACTCTGTTGCTTTCTCAAATATATTTACAACTATCTCTTCCGATAGCAATCTACTTCTTGCCAGGCGCATAATGTTTTTAGCACTACTCCTCAAAAAGACCTTTAGTTTATCCGTGGCTTCTTCTGGCTCAATACCCGCAACGGAAAGAATTATCCTTTCTATCTCGGCAGACGTTAAGTGTCCTGCTCTTGAGGCAGACAAAATCTGCTTGGCTAGTGCTTTTTTCATATTTTTTTTGCTGGAAATTTCAGCCTTTCGTTTATATCCAATATCTCAATTATCCTTATTCCAAATTTTCCGTTGATTATGACTATCTCCCCTTTTGCTACTACTTTGTTATTTACCTTAAGTTCAAGTAATTCCGATGCAGGTTTATCAAGCTCTATTATAGCACCTTGACTCATATTGAGCATTGTTCTTATGGGGATTTTTTTTCTTCCTACTTCTACCGATAAAGCTATTGGGATATCCATTATCATATCCAAATTTAAACTGTTCAAAATTGGATATCCCGTTTATTCTTGTGTAGTAAGTTGTATAATAGCCAAAAATAGCAAAAATTCAATAATTAGTGAGACTTATTCTTTGTGCTTATTCTTTGCATCTATTGGCTTTTAAATTTGATTCTATATAATAAAGATGACATTTTAAGCAAAGCGCCATGGCAGAGGGCGGTATCTAAAGTAGATAAAAAACCCACACCGGGAGGGTTGAGACGTCAAGGTAGCTATAAGCATTTATTGCTACTGAAGTTTTTATAAGGTTTTCTTTAAATAAAAAAACCATGGATAAGTCAGTGCGCGATATTGGCTTATCCATTTTTTTTTAGAGATTTTATATATGAAAGTTTGTGATTGCCGAAACATCTATGACACCGAGCCCAACTGGAAATCCAGAGTTATGGCGGATGACTTTAAGTGTGGTCTCTGTCAAATGAGACTATTATCTCACGAAGACGAAGGTGAAGAAAATACTGATGACATACCTGACGGGAACATAGTCTTAGAGGAATTTCTAAAACAAGCTAATAAAAAATAACAAAAAAGTAGACACATTCAATTACTTTTGCGATAAAGAAAAAGTATAATCGCATCAATATCCTACTAGAATGCTTTTAATTTAGCACAAACTGTTATGAGAAATATACTTTTTTTATCTTTGTCCTTATTCCTGTCAGCTATAAATGTCGCATTGGCGGATGTTGTAAAACCGCCATTATCTGAAGTCACCATACATTCAATTGAAAACAGGGTTGTAGTTGAGTTTAATATGAGTATTGAAGCTGTTATGGCCGACATCGACCCTAAATTTAAAAATACTACCGAGTCCCCTAATTCCGAAAAATACGATGAACTTAGAAACCTAGAACCAGAAGTATTAACAAAACTTTTTTTAGAATATGAACCAGACTTCCTGAAAAGTTTTGTTTTCAAAATTAATGGCATTGAAATCCCCATAGTGAGAGATAGTATTGATGTGGATATTATTGGATATAACAAAAGAGCCAGAAAAACCTTACTAAAATACTCTGCTGACCTTGAAAATTGGCCAGAAACACTATCATGGAACTATGGTGAGGGGTATGGTGAGGGAGCCTTTCGATACAGAAAATTTGTTAAGGATGAATATACTTGGGAGCCCTGGTTCTGGTTGAAAAATGGCAAGTCAACGGGTGAACTAGACTTAGAAAATCCACAACCCCAAACCTTGCTTGAAAGAGGGCTCGATTTTGTGCCCATTGGGTTTGATCATGTGGTGCCATTGGGATGGGATCATATTCTATTTATCATTGGGATGGCTCTATCTTCATTGTTATGGAGAAAACTAATCATTCTGGTTTCCCTATTTACCTTAGCACACACAATAACCCTTGGAATGTCGATGTATGGAATAGTGGAAATATCCAGCTATATCATTGAACCACTAATAGCCTTGTCAATCTCATTCGTAGCTTTTGAAAACCTAATGAAGTACAAGAGTGATTTGGTGAGTCGAATTATAGTCTTTGGGTTTGGCCTAATACATGGTCTCGGATTCGCCACCATGCTTAAGGACTTTGATATGACCAAAGAAAATCTAATGAGCACTCTGATTGGATTCAATGTTGGTGTAGAACTAGCCCAATTGGTGATTGTTGTTGGGGTTGTTGGAATTCTTCTTCTTCTTAAAGCCCTTAAAATAGATCATCGAAAATGGGCAGTTATTCCTGCTTCCATTTTAATTGGAACCATTGGTCTGGTCTGGGGTTTTGAAAGAATATTTTAGAATATCACATTAAGTAATTTTTGTATATATAATTAACACCATGACATATATTAAAAAAACCTTGAGGGTCTTATTCATTTTTTTAGTATCCTGCCTGATAATGGGATACGTAGCTATTGGATATAAATTAAGCTGGAATCCAATCACTGTAGCCACCTTTAGCTCAGTAATTGTTCCTGATAAAATTGCAACCCTGTTCATTGATGGCCTAACATCCGTGGGCTTTGATGTAAATAGTAAATCAAATGAATTTGCCCCTATTTGTCAGGCGGCTCTTAATCAGAAAATACTAGGAAAAGAATCGAGCGTGTTCGAGCATTTATTGAAATTGGGTGCTAACCCCAACACTGAGTGTAACTGGTCTCAATTCTCTAATTATAAATACAACACAAGCATACCCCTAATATGGATAGCAATATCAGATAGAATTAGACCATTGGCATTGGTGCGGTTAATAATTGCTCATGGTGGGCAAGCAGAGCACAATGTTATGATTAATGACAGACAGATAAGTACATTTCACTGGACGGCTAATGCCTTGGTGGCAAATAAAAAACTAATTAGTTCAGCTGATAAAGCTGAACTAATTAAGATACTAGTAAGGGCTGGAGCTGGATTGTCAGAAAGGTCGGCATTACCAAATTTTTACAGAAAAACAAACAATGAATATAAAGCTAGAATTAGTAAAATACTAAATTCAAAAATAAAAAATACCATTAATAACAAGAAGATACACACTATCAAAAACGACACATTTATCTAGTTTTTCTTTTTCAACAGTGGCTTGTTACTAAAACTTGTGCATAGTAGGATTGTTATTTTAAAAGTTATTTAGATATATTTTTCTGGGAAAATTAGATATAATTATCATTATGATTAAAATATCCGTTTCTCAGGCTTCCAAATTAATTGGAATCTCAAGAAAAGAAATGCAGAAAAATATTAAGAGTGGGCGTGTGCAAACCCATGAAGGGCTAATAACCCTTGACTCACTCAAGCGAGCATACCCGACACTTGACCTAGACCAAGACTCTTCCAAAATAATTAAACGGACTAATTCAATAAAGGAAGATTCTTTTTATAAAAAAAATAAAGATGAACTTTTCAGGTCTGAACGAGAGAAAAAGCTGGGGTCGCTAATACACGAACTACAAGAAACCATTAAAAAGCAAGAGAAAATGATTAATAAACTTCAAAATAGGGGCAAATAATGTACAAAAGAATTTTTATAAGCCTATGTCTCATTTGTTTTGGTATGGTCTTTATACCGGAAATCCCTATAACTATAAGAACGTGGCTGGCTGGGTTTTCGGTGTTGTTTTTATCCGTTTTTATTATTTTGGATGATAACTGATTTTTGGATGGCGAGATCTAAAAGGTTGATTTGTGTCCGCCCATAGCGTATATAGCCTCTTCAATTCTATCTGGAGAGAATGGCTTTCTTACAAATAAATCAGCTCCTAGCTTGGAAGCCTTGTCTGACGTAACAACCCTAGTGTCATTAGTTGTTATACAAAATTGAACCCAAGGCTTGGTCTTCTTAATAGAGCGTAATACATCAAAGCCATCTTCATCGCCTAAACCTAAATCAAGAAATACAACATCTGGATTGACTTCATTGATTAATTTTATTGAATCGGCCACTGTTTCTGACGATAATATCAGCTCTACAAATGGATATTTTTCTAGCATTATTAATAAAATTCTAGTTGCAATTGGTTCGTCTTCTACTATAACTATTTTCAAACTATATTTCCTTTATATTTGTAGCAATATAGATATAATTTTTCTAAACATTACATCCCCTGCCAAAGTATTCATAATACTTGGTGATGTTCTATTGTATACATAAAAAATAAAGTTTCAATCGTCTACCACACTCCCATAACCATACTGACTGGTGATGATTGTGTGTGTTTTTTGGTGGGCTGGAGAAAGGTTGATTCACCTGCCTTTATATATATAATGTCGACCATGAAAATACTCATAATACTACTACTAAATCTATCCTCTTTATCAATTTATGCAAACTCAAATTCCATTGCAGAGCTTGAAAAAAGGCCATATCTTGACGATTACCTGAGCAATGTGCTATTAGGATATAGAATAATAAACGATACCCAAAAATTTGCATACCGATATACTGGCAATAAATTAAATTGCTCGTCGTGTCATCTAAAATCAGGAACCAAGAAATTGGCTTTCCCTCTCAATGTATCTGGGATGTACCCAAAATGGAGAGACAAAAATGGTAGAAGAAATGGCATTGGACTGCGTATTAGGGAATGTTTTGTTTATTCACTTAATGGAATAATGCCACCCGAAGACTCCCCTGAGGTTATGGCGTTATCCGCATATATCAGCCACCTGTCTGATGGTGAAATAATTGGCGAAAAACCTGAGGGTCGAGGGACAGTTATCCTGCCAGATACTGGGTTTTCCCCGAACCCAGCTAACGGCAAAGTGGTTTATGATAAAAAATGCATTAATTGTCATCAAAAAAATGGCAAGGGCACCCCAAGTATTCCTGCCGTTTGGGGACTTCAATCGTTTAACAAAGGATCCGGAATGTATCAGAACCAAACTCTAGCTGGTTGGGTTTGGAAAAATATGCCTTTAGGAAATGAAGAGTCCCTGTCAGTTCAGGAGTCCAAGGACGTGGCGGCTTACATTAACTCACAAATAAGACCGGCTGACCCTAGGGATAATAAACTTCTGAAGATTTTAGAGAATATCGTGGGTTTTATAGAAAAACCATTTTCTTCTAGGAAGTAGAAGGTGGGATTTTTAAAAGAAATACTGCCGAGATTTGATTGGATTAGTAAGCTAAATAATAATTTATCTAATGACCTAATGGCCACTTTAATTGGCTCTATTTTAGTTATACCACAGGCCATTACATTCGCATATTTAGCTGGATTACCACCAGAATATGGCATCTATTCAGCCATATTCGTTACCTTTATAGCATCATTATTTGGTTCAACACCAATGCTTGGTGGACCAAATACAGCTGTCGCTATTTTAATTGGTCTGGCTGTTGCGCCCTATGCGGGTGTTGGTAGCCCATTATTTGTTGAGTATGTTTTAATATTATCGATAATGGTTGGAATCATACAATTAATATTTTGGCTTGGACGGGCATCAAGGGTGTTTGATTTTTTTAGTCCGGCTGGGATATCAGGCATCACTGCTGGAGTTGGGTTTATTTTAATAATCAGCTCCATTGACGGAATATTGGGGCTCTCTCGTACAGACAATATGTTCTTTTATGAAAAAATATATTACACAATATCATCCTTTAACGACCTAGTAAACTACTTCTCCCTAAGTATAGCTCTTGCAACAGTCCTAAGTGGACTGATATTTAAATCTTTGAAACACAGATACTACATCCTGCTAGCCATTTGTGTGGGCTCGATTTATGGTTTCATTTTCACATGGCTTTATCCACCCATTCTGTCTGATGTAGAACTATTGGGATACATACCAATGGAAATATCTTTTTCTATTCCTGCATTCACCAACGAACACTTTATTGTAGCCGAACAAATGTTTGTTGATGCCCTCATCATTGCCTTTGTTGGCATATCACAATCGCTTATTATTACCAAGGGCTTATCTAGAAAGCTTAATATTAGCTATAACCAGAATAAGGAAGTGTTCGCTCAAGGCCTATCAAACACCATAAGTGGTTTCTTTGGTGCTTTTGCTGGTTCTGGAAGTTTTAATAGAACTGTCGTTAACATTGATGTTGGTTCCAGAACACAAATCCCAGGAATTCTATCTGGTATTGTGATATTTTTAATAGTTTATTTATTTAATCCGATAATTGCACATATCCCCATGGCTGTTATTTCTGGGGTTTTGATGTTGGTTGGGGCGGCGATGTTTGATATTGATAAAATATCCGACACTGTGAGAGTGAAGGTGGACAGACTTGTATTTTTGCTGGTTTTTTTGAGCACGATACTATTAGGGCTAAAGATTGGAATATTGCTCTCTCTGGTTATATCACTCCTTATCTACATCATTAATACATCATCCATTTCTTATTCGGAATCCAAATATAAGGATATTAGCATTATTAATGTTCGGGGAAATCTTTTTTATGCAACCGTTGACCAATTTAGGGATATACTCAATCAATATCAAAGCAAAAACAAAATCCTTATCAATATTGACAACACGGGTCTAGTGGATCCATGCTGCGTTAATCAAATAGATTTTTTGAATGAGTATATAGGTAAAAATTCCGTTAGCGTTCTTTGTACCGATAGAGAGAAACTCAATAACCTAACTAAATTGGGTATCGAGTGTGCAGTATTTAGCAACTTTGATGCTGTCAAAAAACACTACCTAGTAAATTAATTACTAAAATGGAACCTGCTTATTAGCAACAACGCCCCTGTTGTATTGCTTCTTCGTCTTCACAGGGAATGCCTCTTTGTATACATCCATAATAACCTTTGATAAAAAATCATTATCCCTATCAGGAACAAGTGGATGCACATCATCCCCATACTCCAAAAGGCCATATTGATGTTTTAAGTTTTTAACAAATTCTGGTTCTCCTACTGCCAACTTACCACATAATAGAAAATAAGCGGCTGGCTCGAACATCTTGGACAAGGCATTGGAATCTGAGTGTCTAGCTGATGAGGCTATATCTTCATAAATAGCACTTCTCTCCTGTACATCCTTGGTTTCATCAATCAATGCATCAAATATTATCTCTGGATTTTCATATAAATCCATTTCAATTTCCGATACAGGTTGCAATTTATTGAAATTATCTCCAAATTGATAATTGACTTTCGGTAGAAAATTATCTAAATCCTCATCAATGTGGGTTGCATATTCTTTTGTAAAGTCAACTATATTAACCTTGTCATCGTGGGAAAAGTGCTTACAAATCATTCCGTCGGCTCCATAACCATAATAATGAAGAACTATCTGGGAAAACAACCTTTCTACTGGGGTTGAATATGTGAATATCTCATCATTTTCAGATTCAGTTATAATATCACTATCTGGTGCGCTTTCATTATAATCAAGCGATTCAGAAGCAACCTCATAGGCGAAATATTCAAAATCCTGTAATTGCTTATCCGCCATAGACTCCAAGGACATCATGTAAACTTCTGGCTTTCCTTCTGAAGACTTACCATCAATAGGAAGAAAGCCATTTTCTGTCAAATTATCACCGTAACTTTTCTCTAAATTTGATAAAAAATACTGCCTAACATCGCTTGATGCTGCAAAATTAATTTCATTTACTGAATCTCTTGGGTCCATAGTTTACTCCTGTGTTTTTAGTCATATATATAATAACCAAAAACGCAGAAAAAATGATAAAAAATACTAATTTTATTTTTTTAATATATACTCATTAAATCAAGGCAATCAAGGCACTTAGCCACCATGGATACTTACAATAAAAACGACATTCTATTCGCAAAAATTATGATTCATATTGCCAAATCAGATTCCAATTTTGAGCAAATTGAAGTTCAAGCAATAGGCACTTTTATTAAAAGTAAAAAAATCAAAGAAAGTGATTTTAAATTGGTTTCTGATTCAAGAATAGAAAAACTGATTGATGACATTTCGGGGCAATACCTGAGTGCACACAAAAATATATTGATTTCACTGATAGGATTGGATAATAACCTGGATGTCAATGAGGGTAAAATCCTTGGCCTTATAGACAAAAGATTGAAATAATACACACAGCCTTACTCGAGTCTACTGCGGTATACGGTTTTTAGAATTAAATTTTACATTTTTCGTGGTAATATTAGAAATTTCTGATATAATTGATATTATCATAAATTCAAAAAAAGCCAATGAGTGTAGAATTACTAAATAAAACTTCTGATATAGAAATTGCCAGCAAAGCATTAAAGGCCATTGCGAATCCATTGAGACTAAAAATACTATGTGTTTTAGCTAATGGCGAATTATCTGTACTTGATATTGTTGACCAAGTTGGTTCATCTCAATCAAATATCTCGCAGCACATTGATATCCTAAGGGGCCAGAAGATACTCTCATCCACTAGAGATGGAAATCGAATCCTTTGCAGAGTTGCTAACGATGAAGTTATCCAGCTAATAAAGGGGATACAAATGGCTTTTTGTAAAAAATAACTTCAGCTATTTTCTTGCGGGATTGTTGCTCAAATGCTATAATATCGAAATAGCAGGCAATTTACGGTACAGAAATGAAAAAACCTATTTATCAAGAAAAAAATGAGATAGGTATAGCTATAAATAATGCTTTCTCTCATTCCCTCCCACCTACACAAAATGATGAATGAGGTAAATAAAATTAAAGCGTTTATTCTGGATTTAAGTGGGAATAAGATAATAACCATTATGACCATGAATGGTTTAAAAAAGTTTGATGTTGACCATAAAGGTGCCATTGGGTATCACGAAACCCACGAAGACCTTTTTAATATTTGGATGAACAAAACCATGGATCCGGTGGGCTCGGTTCTTATAAGGCAATTCACAAAGATAGAAAGCCACAAAATGCAGGACGGAACATCCATACCTTATAAGAATATATATGGCTTTGTAAGCGTCGATGGTTTTTTTAAGGCGTTAAATGATAAGGAATTAAGAGAGTCCTTCTCTACCGATCACCGAACAAATGAAAAAATTGAGTGTGAAAGGGGACTGAGATTTTGTTTACCTAAACATTGGTAAGCAATCTAAGCAATTACCCGCATTAATAATCATAGTAAAGCCATATATGAAAATAAGAGAATTTATATCTAGACTCCTCCCCTACATAAAACCTCATTTTTTAAAATTAGGGTTTATTTCCATAATGATGATACTGGCAAGTGCCCTTGAAAGTGCTATTCCAGAAATCACTGGAATGATTATTGATGAACTATTCTTGAGCGAAGAAACATCCGACTCAAAGTCTTTTATCTATGCCTCACTACTTTTTGGAATAATAACCCTCAGCTCAATCTTCGCATTCATATCAATATCAGCTAGCTCATGGATTTCTAGTAAAGTTATTATGAAAATCCGGCATGAAATGTTTGATAAGTTGATGAAACTACCCAAATCTTATTTCGACAAGCATTCCCTAGGCAAAAGTATTTCAAAGTTCACTTTTGATGTTGAGCAAGTGGCAGAATCAACTTCAAGCATTTGGATTGAACTCATTAAATCATTAATCATGGTTATAATTTTAACAACCTATCTTTTCTACAAAAGCTGGATACTAAGCCTGACCCTGATAATATTAATACCTCTTACACTTATTACCGTTAAATACTCTGCAGTACGTATGAGAAAATCAGGTGTATTAATACAAAAATCAATGGGCGATATCACCCACCAATTAAATGAGGATATATCTGGGGCGGATATCATTAAGATTTATAATGGTCAAGAAAAAGAAAAAGATAAATTTGAAAGAACCATTAACACCATTAGGCAACAAAGCTTCAAAGTAAGTGTCTCTAGCTCCCTTAACACATCAATTGTTAACTCAATTATTGGATTTTGCCTTGGTTGTGTCATTTATCTTTCCTCTACTACCATTAATATGACAGCTGGTGAATTTTTATCCTTCTTCACCGCTATGGGTATGTTAGTCAAACCTACTAAAAATTTAGTCAATATAAATAGGCCACTTCAAATTGCAATTACTGCTGGTGAGTCCATTTTTTCATTTCTTGATCAACGAATAGAGGAAGATTCTGGGTCTGATATCATCAAAAAACCAAAAGGCGGTCTTAAGCTCTCAAATGTATCCTTTGGATTTGGTGAACACTTAATCCTAAATGATATCAATTTGACGATTAAACCAGGCCAAAGTATTGGACTGGTTGGGCCAACTGGTTGCGGTAAAAGTACCCTGGCAATGCTGATTACCAGATTATATACGATTGACTCTGGGAGAATTACCCTTGATAATTATGACATTAATGATTTAGAATTGCGGAACTTAAGGGACAACATCTCATTGGTAGACCAAGAGACAATACTCTTTAATGACACCATTAGAAATAATATTACATTAGGTAATCAAAACTTAAGTGATGAACTAATCCATGAAGCATGTCTAATATCAAACTCCAATGAGTTTATAAGCAAATTACCCCTTGGTCTCGATACCAATATTGGTGATAATGGGAGAAAATTATCTGGGGGTCAAAGACAAAGAATTGCCATTGCAAGAGCCGTAGCAAAACGCTCCACTATATTGATTCTGGACGAAGCCACATCATCATTAGATCCAAAAAGTGAGATTCTGGTACAAAAAGCAATTGATGCAGTACAAAAAGAAAAAACCACCATTATCATCGCCCATCGACTATCAACTATTAAAAATTGCGATAAAATTATAGTTCTTAATCGGGGGGTAATTGAGGAATCTGGTACACATCAAGAATTGCTCGAAAAAGAAGGTGTTTATTTCGGTATGTGCAAGGCTGCCTCATAGTTATGTGGTATAATGTTGGCACTATTCAAATTTAAAAAATAAACGATGATTCAAAAAAAATATTATCTTCAACACATTACAGGGAACTTCGCTTGGGACAACAAAGGGCAAAAAACCTTGATTTTCCATGATGAGCCTCTAATTCTTACAAATGTAGACCTTAATACTATAAGTGCCCTAGAAGCCCTTAATACCATAAAGCTTGCCGATGGCGACACTACATACTTCAATAGTGATGAGGGTGAAATTGAGTGGGGTGATACTGAAATTCTTGATGTGGATGGTACCGATTTTATTGAAATTCGAGTGGCACTTGCCAATGGTAGTGATTATGCATTTAAAGATGGTAAAACAATAACTATTTATGAACAAAGGGAAGAGGCATTTGAAGAAATCTGCCTAGGTTTTTCCGATAAAACCGTGGACGATTACCTTGAGTTTGCCCTCAACCATACTGTTTCAGATGATGGGTTTGAATATTCCATCAATGAGGCTGTTAAGTTTGATGATTTAGCTAAGTTAATGGACTACGATGGTAATGTAATGCATTTACTAAAGAATATAAAGATGCCGGTGAAAAACCAATATTCATATAGGGAGGTTTTTGAAAAGGAAACGTATCCCAACAATCCAGATGAATATAATGTCAGTTTTGAAGCCTATTTAAATATTCCAAAAATAATTTTAAAATGAGATTGATATTTTAAATTTGGTATGGTATAATATACCTATATCCAGTTTGTTTCTTCTGGTTAAAAAAATAAGACACTGAGTTTTCACCTACGTCGAAAAGCATAAATACCCCAGCATCATTCATTTGGCTCTGGGGTTTTTTATGTCTGCAATTTGAAGTCTCTTCAAGCCCCTTTGGATGGAACCAAATGGAAGTCGTCCCAGTAAGAGTATTCAATACCTGAATCATCCACAGTTACCAATTCACCGTTTTTACCATTCACAGAATTAGGTAGCCTGAATACTCTGCTAATATCAAAACAATGATCAGCTTCAAATTTTTCAGTCAATGCTCTAGATTTGGCTGCCCAATTATCTGCCTCTTCCTTACCAACAGGGGAATTAAATAAATAAATTAGTTGCCATTTGTTTAGTGATTTGGTGGTGTTAATTTTCCAAGTAGGAACACCAAGCTCCTCAACAATCCTATCAATCTTGCTTTGGTCGCCATCATCAAAGTCAAAGAAGAAGCCATTAAGATTAGAGACTAGCTCTTTAACCCTTCTGCTTTCGGAAAAAACATTAAGGCCAATATAATTACAAAAATCTATCTTCTGAAGACTTTGGTTGTGCTTAAAGTTATCTCTGGATGATTGAACCATATTGGATTTAAAAATAGGCTTTGGCTGAGTTCTATCAAGAACAGCTAGAGATACCCAACCATCTTCATCATATTTCTTTAACCTCTCGAAGAAGGGATTATTTTTATATTTTTTTATATTATATTCTTGCATATATGTTAATAGTTAAGTATAATGTGGTCATATCTAGTTTGTATCTTCTAGTTAAAAAATAAGACACTGATATTTCACCACGTCGAAATCAATACTTAACCCCAGACCCATTCATTTGGCTCTGGGGTTTTTTATGTCTAGAGTAAGGTTAAAGCAATTATTCAGGTA
>JYMV01053410.1_pt1 | contig 43312 bp, 35 predicted proteins | sample 338911 | NCBI WGS metagenome assembly JYMV01 (sample SAMN03354496, study PRJNA234377) | hydrothermal vent metagenome | biome: Deep sea; feature: Hydrothermal plumes at the Eastern Lau Spreading Center, Western Pacific Ocean; material: Seawater | place: Tonga | collected 2009 | depth 2000 m m | reverse complement strand
CTCAACTCCGTGAATTATCCGGACCACCAGAACAATCATTTTCTGAAATGTTTAAAGGTTTTGAAGTCGGAGATGGGTTTTCAAATGATCAATGGGAATATTTAATTAATCACAAGTATTTTGAAATTGGTCTGCTAACACCTGAAGACAGGATAGAATTGGCTAATATTATTGAAAAAATTATTAATAAATTGTTAGCGATTGAGTCCATAAAGAAAAGGTTCCCTAGATTAGATCATAATGAATGGCAAATGATATTGATAGAGATTATGAGCGCATTATTAGAATCACGTATTGAACGTGAAGGGAAGCCCAGACTCGACTATATTGAACAGGCAAAGGAAATTGTAAGCGGGTTAAATTGAATAAGGTTTCTTCATCTACCTTCCAAAATATTGTCCCACATTTAGATTAGAAGTAAAATGTTTCACATCAAAATTTAGTATGAATTAATTATGGCCTAAGTGTAGCCCGCAAAAAATAGACAAAGGGTGATACAATCAGTTAGTCCAACTAGGATCTTTCGGTGAGTTTTCATTTATGACAGAGTATAAGTAGTTCATATCAAGAATAAACTTAACGAATATCTTTCTGATTTTAATTTAAAATCTCCTTTTAAGGCAATAGTTCGGTTTGGAATCCCATATGTTAAAATTAAAGACGTTCAGAAAAGCCTTCGTGCCAGGTTGATTATGCTTGTGCATCACACTCACAAACGGTGGTAGGTCGAATGCTCATGGGCAGTAATACAGATTATCTCATACATCATGTAAAGTGCCCTATGTACGTTTATAAATCCGAGTAATAATGTGTTTGAATTAATATAATAAACACGATGATTTGTATGTAAAAAAATAAATCAGCGTGGGAATAATTGTTGAAAAGTTTTTGATGGTACAACAAGTATTTGGAGTAACGAACTAGAAAAGTAAAACAAATAATAATTGAATTTTATATAATAAAATAGTATATAAATATATTATGTAATGATAATAATAAAACAAAATGTATAAAATAAAAAAAACAATACCAAGTTATATATTCTGGGTAGCCTGGAGCATAATCACAGGAGGTATGATCATCAGCGGACCTGTTTTGGCTCCCATAGCCTTTACTACAATGCCTGTAACTGTTTCTCCTGAAATCGCTCAATATGCTTATTCCTATGCAGGAACTCTATTTACCCTATTCTTTATCCAATATTTTCCAATAGTAGCCGGGGCCTTTCTGCTGATCACTATTTTGGAACATTTTTATATCTTTAAGCGCTGGAAAGAACACCGTATTAATGTAATCCTGTGTGAAATCATGCTTTTATCCGGAAACATGATTTGGATGTGGTTGGCTTTTAAACTAGCTCCACAGATGGAAAGTATGGTTATGAATGTAGAATCATGGAATGATATTTCAGTCAGAGAATCCTTTTCAGGTTTGCATTCACAAAGTCAGTCACTTGCTGAAATAGGACTACTGATAACAATGATTTTACCCTGGTTAACTAGAATTTCTGTTTTTCGCCCTTCATCCTCTGCAAATTAGCACAATATAAAGCTAGAGAGTAAATATAATGTTTTTGCTTGTAAATGAATGCATTAAGTATATTATATCGCTTGTACGTGGATCTGAGCATTCAAATTTCTGTCAATTGCTAAATTTATTATATATTGGAGATTCTTTCATTAAAAGGTAGTATTTCGGTCTGGCCCCAATATTTTAGTGATAAACTATATGTTTGATAATGACACAAATCGAACATATAAAATATAAACTGAATAATTACTATATTTATTTAAAAACGCAAATTCACAAATTTTCCACTTATAATTACTAAAAACTCAAAATATAATGACCTACAGTATAACATCAGACATTCCGGATAATTTACTTGAGTTGTATTTATCCGAACAGGAAATTGCAATAGACTCAGAATTCCATGGTCTTCGACTTTACCGAGACGAAGTGTGCTTAATCCAGATATGCGATGACAAAAAGAATGTTAGTCTTGTAAAACCTGACACTAAAAAGGTGCCTCCCAATTTAAAGCAACTATTAACCGATCCTGGCGTGACCAAAATTTTTCATTTCGCCATTAGTGACGTAGCTTTCATTAAAACCTCACTGGATATTGAAGTGACACCATTTTGCTGTACTAAAGTAATGAGCAAATTAATCAGGACTTACACACAGGGGCATGGATTAAAAGATCTGTGTTTAGAATTGTTGGGACACGAAATCAATAAAGAGCAGCAACAGACTAACTGGGCGCAAAATAATCTCACTCAAAAACAGCTCGAATATGCGGCAAAGGATGTTTTAGACTTAATTCAGATCTATCATAAACTAAGTCAAATGATGGATAAACGTCCTTCTCTATCTACCGGCACAACCATACGTGAATTGAATAACAAGGCCCAATCCATGCTGCCGGGACTGGTCGAATTATTAATACATGGATACGGAGATAAAGATGGCGGATGGGGAAGCAGCTTGTTTTCTCATTGATTATTCAATTATATGCTTAATATTAGGATATGTATTTTGTTCAGATCAGTGCTTTTTGTTTTTACTGTTTACAGGACTTCTGCTGTGTCTTTCCCTGAAACTTCTTTGTAACCGATCAAAGTCTGATTCTTTCAAAGCCTGTAATCTTCTTAGCTGCTTAACTTGTCTCAAAGTTTGTAAAGAGCGCATATCTGCACCCTCTTTGGAAAAATGCTGTACAGATAAATCACGTAATTCATTTGCATTTATAGATGGTAATTCATGGGCTTCAAAATATTTATTCAAGAGAGTTTGCAATTGACCTACAGTCATAGTTTTACCTTTATTATTAATCCAAAAACTTTCATGACCTTCAATATTGTCAATTAACTTTAAGTAGGATTTCATAATTTTAATTGCAGGAGGATTGAATGGATAATCACGAAATTTTGAGTTTCTAAAATACAAACGCACCCGTCCTTCATCAAGTTCTGGAATGACGGAACTGATCTTTACAATTTTAACGAGTGATAGTCCCAAGCCGTAAATAAATTCTAACAACAGTCGTTGCTGGTAACCTTTCAATGTGCTTTGCGGATCATGCTGAAATAATAGGTTAATTTTGTCTATTTCATATCTTTGCTGACCGATTTCTGAAATGTCGCGAGGCAACTTAAAATGCTGAATTGGGTTGTTTGACATATGTTGTGATTCAGCCAAATATTGATAGAACACCTTTATACCACTGATACAAGTCACCAGGGTACTTCTTTTCCAATGCAATACATCTATCTGATACTTGAGAAATGCCTCCAGTTCTCTTACACCGACATTTTCAATTTTCCATTTTTCCGGCAACACCAGTTCCTGATGAAATTTATCACAAAATGCGACCAACATTTGCACTGAATGCAAATAAAGACGTATCGTTCCTGGAACAGATAACTTTTTTACTTGCAAATGCGACTCAAAAAGCCCCATAATTTTAGTGTATTCTGCCTCATCCATAATTCAATATAGAAAAAACTGCATGAAAAAAATTGAAGCGATTATCAAACCATTTAAACTGGAAGAAGTTAAAGAAAACCTTGGTGCTGCTGGTATTCATGGGTTGACAGTTATTGAAGTCAAAGGCTTTGGACGACAAAAAGGGCACACAGAATTATATCGTGGTGCAGAATATATCGTTGATTTTCTTCCAAAAATTAAAATAGAAATTGTAGTACAAGATGAAGATTTAGATAAAGCTGTAGATTCAATTCTAGCAGCAGCCAAGACAGGAAGAATAGGTGACGGTAAAATTTTTATTTCAGATTTGGAAAAAGTTATCCGTATCCGTACTGGTGAAACAGATAATAAAGCTGTTTAAACTTTATCTATTTTCTAGAAGGCTTTGATTCAAAACTGTGACACATAATACCTGATATCTGTACTACGTAGGTAGCAGGTTCTATTTTTGTTTTGAATCCAAGTTTGCTGCAGCCATATGGTTTATCCACATCCCATGTGACTTGATAGTGTTTACATCTGGCACACCTAATTCTTGGAGTATTCTCCATAATCAAGCCTACAATGATTCTCCCAGTTCCGTTTCAATTACCTTATCAAGAACTTTTGACAGCATAAATACATCAAAAGGCTTTACAAGATAATCATTCATTCCCAGTTCCTCACCTTCTGTAATTATTTTATCCAGAGGTTCAATCATTGTAAGTATAACCGGGATATCCTTTAAAATATCATCTGCACGAATATCTTCCAAAAGCTCCATACCGCTCTTATCAGGCATGTGTACATCAGCTATTAATAAATTTATAGTTGTTTGCTCAATAATTTCCAGTGCTTGCTCCCCATTTTCAGCTTCCAGACAGGAAAACCCTAATTCTTGGAGAGTATTTTTAATAATACGACGGGCAGTACTGAAATCATCTGCAATTAAACATGTCATGTTTTTATATTTATCCATATTTAATTAACATAATAATATTATATATTCGTATTATATATTTATTTAATAAATCCAAACTATTTGAAACAAAATTTTCAACAAAGTTCATTTCGAACTCAAAAAGATTCCATCCTACAAAATAATCAGATCAATTAATTTATAATTACACAATAGTTTGTAACATAACAAATAAACTTACTAAAATACCTGTCCTCTGTTCACTTTGTTTCTCTTCAATTTATGGCTATTTGAAAGCTATAAATGCTTAATATTCATCAAATCTGCTGTGATAGTTGCTGTGAAACTGACTTTAAGGCATGGAAAGCCTTTCTGGGATTAAGCCGTCTGTCCAATAATCCAATTCGTGGATAATAACCCCTGTCATTGTCAACAAATGTATCTAAGAATACGGTTGAATTTTGCATAGTTCTGCTGGTTTTATAAACATCAATTATAAATTTTTCCAACTTTTTTTCATCATCAAAACACTTTCCTTCATTGAGCCGCGGCATTTGCAGATTTATTAATTTATGATCTTTGACCTGCCGGTCAATTTCACTCAGAGTGGTCAGGTGATCATCCCATGGAGAAACCCTGAATGTCAGCCCAACCCTGTGTGAATTATCGTTTACTGTTGAAAGCAGTTTTTTAGCTTTAACTGTCTGCTCAACTGAAAATCCGTGACTTGCAAAATGCTGAAATATATTTTTATCTGCAACATCTTTTTTCAGTGGCACCACAGGAGATATAAATAGTTTACCTTTAAACACACTTTGTGCAATCCTGACGGATTCTGCAGCCCGTAAAATTGAATGTTCAGGAAATATAAGTTCCCAATTCTCAAGCAAAGCCCCATGAGCTGCTATTGTAGTCAATACATGCTCATCTGGAGAATCAAGGCTATAAACAGTAAATCCAAAGCCCAGCCTGACAAAATCACTTAGCCTTCTGCGGACATCTGCGTTTGCAAGATCTGCCAGGGGAACCCTTAACGAAGTTACACCAAGTTCTAAAAGTGCAATTAATAATCCATCTCGATAAGCTTCCTTACGCTTAAATTCGTCAAGACCATCTACAGCCAGCTCAACCCTTCTACCCCAACCTTGACGTAAACTCACTCCAAGCATCCACACTTTGCAGTCGGTTAACAATAATAAGTCCTTGTCCGTCGTTTCCGGATGGATACTAATTTCGCCGTATGTTCTGATTGGTACTATTTCATGTCTGCCGGTAAAGACCTTAACAATGAAATATCCTAACTTAGCAGTATCATTTCTACCAAATTCTTCACCTGGTGCAACTACCTGCAACTCAGAATATTCCGGACGTACAAAGGATGTTGAAGGTAAAATATAATATTTTGTTTTTTCGTGAACTCCTACAAAAACATTATGCACATGTCCTGAAAATACTGCCTCCACTGAATATTGTTTAAACAGTTCAAGAAGCCATGTTCGGGCTGGCTCATCAATGTTGTCATAATGAGGGGCTTCGTTTGGTTCACAAATAAAAAGCGGATAATGCATAAATACGAAAATTCTAAGTCCGCTTTCATTAGCAACTCTCAGCTCATTTTCCAACCATATCTGCTGCTCCTTCTCCCTCATCAAACCTGAATTTAGTACGGGCGTATCTATACAGGTAAACAAACAATTCTTACTAGTAAATGCTTGATACATCGGCCCCCAGTATTTTGTGAAAATCTGGTGGCTTTTTTCATCAACGACTGGTGCCGGCAGAGATGCGTTCGGTTTATCACCTATATCATGATTTCCCGGTAAAGCAAAAAATTTTGTTTCAAGCTCAGAAAAAATACCGGATGCAATTTTTACTGCAGATTCATGATTACCTAAGGCCGGAATTGGATGTACCAAATCGCCTAGATGAATCACAAAATCCGGTTTTATTCTGTTAAGGCATTGTACTACATATTTTGCTCGATCGTTCGATAATCGGTTTGAGGGAAAACCACCCTCCTCTGCAGAATCCGGCAGACGGATATGGGTGTCTGCAATAACCGCGAATTGGAATAATAATTTATCCTGCATTATATTTAATACTATGACTAACTATCATGCTTAATATAGTTGTCGTTGCTTTTAAAGTTACTGTTCCCATGAAACAATATCATCCTCCAAATCTACATCCAGAGCATCAGCTATTCTGTTGATATAATTGAAATAGCTAATTACCTGAACCGCATCATGAACTGCAGTTTGACTAAATCCTAAATCCAATAAATGTTTAATGTCAGCTTCGGACATTTCAGCAGGAGTTAAAGTCAACTTCTCAGCATATTCACAAAGTGCATAATCGGCAGATTTTAGTCCCGCATTCTTCCAATCTTGAGCTATTTGACGTACAAACTCATCTGTAGCAACAGGATCCTTAATCTCTTTTGCAACCTCAACACGGAGGTCGTTTGCATGAGAACGAATTCAATATATACAATGATTTGCAGATGAAACAACTGTAGCCACCATTTCTCTTTGAGAACGTGAGAGCGGAGATTCACCAAACATAATAGTTTGATACAATTTCATTGAATCCTTCAAAACTGGTGGATTCTGGCTCATAATGCTGACGATGTTCCAAATCTTAGCTGCTCGTTTAATTGCTGCGTCATATTGTCTTTTTAGGAGCCCTTTTGCTTCTGAATGCTTAATAATAGTTATCCAAGCCATAATTATAATTTATAAAGAATTTAAATTTGACTCTCCCGAAAATAGTCTGAAATCTAAACTTTAATTTCGAACGTAGGGATAAATTTTAATGATATTAGTACTCTCACTTAAACAACATTTCTCATTTGGCTAGAAGTGAAACGGTTTGAGGATTTTTTTACGACTGAGTCATATTTGTTAATGAAAAAATAATATATTAACATAATATATTTATATATTTTGTATACATATTTATCATAATTTTAAAATTATTGTTATCTTATATTTTCAATATAACTACAGTGCTATTTTTTGAAAATCTGAGCCTGATGGTTCTTGAAAGACACGTAAATCAAATTCGGGAACTACAGCCAAAATATGATCAAATATATCAGCCTGTATTGCTTCGTAGGCAGTCCAGTTAGTGTCTTTACAAAAAACATATATTTCAATCGGCAATCCATTCTCACTTGGTGAAAGCTGACGTATGAGGAAAGTCATATCCTTATGTATCATGGGATGCTGTCTTAAATATGCTTCAACGTATGAGCGAAATACTCCGATATTTGTTAATCTTCTGCCATTAACCAGTGTGCTTTCGTCAACCTGGTGTTTCTTATTATAAACCAATATTTCTTCTTGCCGGTTTTGAATATACTGACTGATCAATTGAATACGTTTAAATCGTTCCAGCATTTCACTGCTGCAAAACTTTATGCTGCCGAGGTCAATATTTACATATCTTTTAATTCTTCTACCTCCGGATAAATTCATATTCCGCCAATTTTTAAATGACTCATTGATAAGTGCATAAGTTGGAATAGTTGTGATAGTATTGTCAAAATTTTGGACTTTGACAGTAGTGAGTGTAATTTCAATCACATCTCCATCTGCCCCATATTTAGGCATTTCAATCCAATCCTTCGGAGCCACCATTTTATTAGCAATTAACTGAATTCCTGCAACAAATCCCATCAGCACATCTTTGAATACAAACATCAATACTGCAGTTAAGGCTCCTAAACCACTTAAAAAGTAGAGCGGAGTTTTTTGAAGCAGCAAAGACAACAGCAAAATTCCTGTTACAAAATACAGCCCCAACTTAAGTACCTGCACAAAAGGAATAATCGAAATTTCTTTTGCAATTGCAGATTTGCCGTAAATTGCCAACAGTGCGCTCAGTATTGCATCCAAAAACATCATTCCGGCAATCAAAAACAAAACACTGATCAATGTCTGACTCAACGGCAGCAGTGATGTTCCTGTCAATATTGGTGAGGACAGTACATAAAGCAGTATTAGTGGAATAAAGTAAAGTATACGTTTAACAATATGTTTTTCAACCAGGATATCGTCCCATTGCTGAATGGTATAGTGTGCAAATTTCTCAATTGACCTATTTATAGGTCCCTGTGAAACTCTATGAGCAACCCAGCTCAACAAAAGTACCAGCAAAATTAATCCTCCGCGCACCAGCGATTCAACCATGCCTGTTGTCAATCCTAATTCTAATAAATTTTCTGTCAAATAAGCGTTTAAAAAGGCGCTCAAATATTCAATCATATCTACTCCGGATATAAAGGTTCCAACTGTGACTGTCCTTTGTTATTATTAAATTTTTTATCTAATAAAGAAACCTTGAGAAAATCATTAAATAAATTCTCCAATGAACTTTCTTTTGTTTGATTATTTCCGTAGAGTACAGAATTTAGATCATTTATTCCATTCTTTAATTCCGGCATTCTTTCCCCAATTTGTTCTAAACCTTGCGGAGGATCATCAGTCCAAACTGCAGTACCCCATTTTAAAAGTGCCGTTTGCACAATTCCGGGATCTCCGGAACTAAAAGCTTTTTCTGCATTTCTAGTTGCTTCTCTAAGAGCGTTCTTCCGATCCTGTATAAATTTGTTTTTATTTTTAGTGACAGCAGCAGCTTTATTATTTTTATTTATAAACCACATCAACATTGTTGCGCACCAAAGAAATGCTAAACCGAAGGCCAATATCTTCCAAGGGAATGATTCTATTGCCGTTTCTTTTTCCTGTAGAACTTTTGCAGTTGCTGCCTGATTTGACTGTAATTCAGGAGTTTCCTCTTCAGGTATTTCCTGTAAATTTTCTGGTACAGGAAGTATATCAAATATTTTTGGAGATATGACTGCAGTCTGAAGCGTATCACTTTTAATGTCCCACCAACTGACAGAAACTCCCGGAAGTTCAATTTTTCCTGGATGACTTGGAATAAGAGCCCATTTTTCCAATCGCATCCCTTTAAGTCCCTTTTCCGTTTTTTCTGTCTCAATTAAAGGTTGATCTGCATATCCCTTCAAAGTAACAGGATAATCAAATTTTAATTCCGGAATTTGATTCCCAGAAACACCATTTGCAAAGATCGCAACAGTTCTAGTCACCGGTTCTCCTACTCTAAATACCGGAGGGTCCGGCTGCCACTTTTCTTCTATCACAAGTTTGTCTGTCGGCAGCCACCAGTTCTTGAAACCTGACGGCAGCGGCTTAACTTCAACTGATTGCGTTGTACTTGTACTAAATATTCTTCGTCCACGTTTTTGAAAAAGATTGCCTAAATTACCAAAATTATTTTGTGATGGACCTCTTTGAATTATTTCACCCTGATAACGAACCTGTGGAATAACAAGTGTCCCGCTTTTTTCCGGAATCACTGCATATAAAATTTCAGTAATCTTATGTTTTTTCCCATTTTTGACAGTCTGGTAGGATTTTTGACTTAGCTCCTCTACTAGTGCTTCCTTCAGTTCAAACGGTGTAATCGTTTCATTTTCCAGTTGTACTCCAGTTCGAGAAATACTTAATCGGACGAGAATCTGCTGCTGTGGATAAACTTTTTTGGGAACAACCTCCACTTCAAGACTAACATATTTCTGCTGCTGATTCTGTGAGTATGCAGTCACTTTTAATGCAATGGGAGTGCTTTGCTCATTTCCTACCTGGAGGGCTGGTATCAGGTAATCTCCGGAAGATGGAGCAATCATAATATAGGTCCAGCTCAAAGTTCTTGTGATAGAAGTCCCAACGATGGAGGTTCGATTTTGCACACTTCGATTCAAAATTTGCAAACCGGTAATTCCGCTTAAATCTGGTTCCTCGGCATCATCAACATTTTTTGCTTCTACATGTAACTGGAACATGTCTCCTACCACTACCGGATTTTTATTTACCCATGCAGTAACATCGCCCCAAGCTGGATTACCGGACAATATCAAGATTCCCAAAATAAATAGTTTTATCATCATTTACCAATATTGTTCATTTGTAAAATTTTGTTTTCCGCGGCGTTGAAATTCCCTTTCCATTTTGTTGCGTAACAAGCGCCCGGGATCATCAGGTATTTTTCTCAACCATTGTTCAAGGAATTGCTGTTTGGCAAGATCAACCGGAGTTGAATCCTGTTTCTTGTTTTTTGCGTTTTCTTTTTCGGCAGATCCATCAATTTTTTTCTGCCCTTCTTCATTATTTGGAGATTCAGTTTTTTCTTCATCAAATTTTTCATTATTTTTCTCTGCAGTTGATTCCTTTTCAGCATTATTTTTTACGGCCTCTGCAGTCTGCTGATCACTGGTACCCGCATTGTCACCAGAAGAATCCTGGGCGGACTGTGCATTTTGTTTTTCCTGAGTTTGGCTAGAGCCATTCTGTTGATCCTGTTTATTTTTTTGATTTGCACCCTGTTGTCCCTCCTGCTGTTGTTTTTTCTTTTGTTGTTCTTTCAGTATTTTTTCAATCAAATCATGATTGTACTGAGCATCTACGTCTTGCGCATTATCTGCTAAAACCCGCTCAAAAGCTTCCAGTGATTCCTGTAACCGTCCTGCAAAGGCCAATGCATTTCCACTGTTGAAATTGGCCCGTGAATGATTCTGTTGAGAAAAATGCTCAATTGCTTTTTCATAGTCGCCAGATCGATATGCCGCTGCCCCTTTCCATTCCGAGCTTTCAAAAAGTTCAGCTGCTTGTTTCGTTTCACCTTGCTGAAACAATTTAGCTGCCTGCTGGTCCGGTCGTAACCATAAATCATCCCATCCGAATGCGAGTGCTGAAGAAGGCCTTGCTGTGACTCCAAGTAATACTGCAAATCCAATTGAAAACAATAGACCCCTACGAAACAGCAACGCTGCCATGGGCAAGACAAGTAATAAGAGCCATGGTCCTTCTTCATTCCACTTATCAGAAGTTCTCTGCTGTTTGTCTTCAACATAATCATCTGCAGCAGTTTCTGCTGCAATGATTTGCTCCACATCCCGATCATCCGGACTCAATTTTGTGAAGGCACCATGAGTTTGAGCGGCTAATTTTTGTAAAGGTTTTAAATAAAGTTTTGGTATTACAATTCCCCCTTTTTTGTCTTTAAGAAACCCTCCTCCGGACAAGGGGATCGGTGAGCCGGATTCAGTTCCAACTGCAAGAATTGACAGGCGATTCAAACCAACCGCATTTTCTGCTGCTGGAATATCCTGTACTTCAATACCGTCTGTAACCCAGATGATATGTCCAGTACCGCCATTCCTCCGGCTTAAAAGATCTGCAGCAAGTTCAATTGCAAGATCTGAACGACTTCCGGGAAGAGGCATAATATTCGGATGAAGCCCCGTAAGAAGAGACGCAATGGTTACAGGATCATGGGTCAATGGGCTGATAACGAATGCATCTCCTGCATATACGATAAGTGCAGTTTCACCTTCAACAAAATGTCCTAGCAGGTCTTTCAATTTGAAACGTGCTCGCTCAAACCGTGTTGGTTTTATGTCTGTTGCCAGCATGGAATAAGATAAATCCAAAACCAGTACTCTGGCCAGTGATTTTTGCAGCAGCGGCTGTAGATTCTTTTGCCAGACAGGTCCGGACAAAGCCAGCAAAAGAATAGTACCGACTAAACAGATGATCCATGGCAGCAGACTCCGTTTTTGCTTTGCCGGAGTTGTTGCAAGAAACGACAGCAAATGCGGTTCTACCACATCTTCCCAGTTTCCTTTGCTCCACCATCTTCCAAGGAAACGAAAAACCATCCACCAGAGAACTGGTATTGCTATTAGCCACAGAGGGCGTAAAAATTGAAATTCTGATAACAAAATAATTAACGAATATTAGGCTGGTGCTTTAATGAAAATTCACCTGAGCCGGGGTTGTTCATGATTTATACTTGCTTTGAATGAATAACTAGACAATCACGAGTTTTAGCGTGTCATCCCAAACGTATGTGAGGTATCTTATAAGAAATCAGTACTTTATCAGATCTCTCCCTTCAGTCGAGATGACATACCGGAGTCAATACTATTAGTATCTTACAAAATTTCATGACTCCCGAGATGAACAATAACAGATGCACTTATTATTCAGCTCTTTGTTTTCAGTCAGAAAATTCTTTATAAATTATCTGATCAATGACGGCTAAATATTTCTTTCTTTTTAGATCAATTACGAAACTTAACATAATAAATATGATTAGTTTCTAATCAATAAAACGGCTGACCATATTCCAACTATCAGTACTGCAAAACCCAGCGGCCACATAAACAAGGCTTGACGGGGACGGAAAACCTCTTTTTCTATTTCCAACGGTTCAATTTTATCAATCATTGCATAAATTTTTTCCAGCTCTTCTGTACTTCTCGCCCGAAAATATGTACCACCAGTCTGGCTTGCTAAAGATTTCAGCATTGCTTCATCAAGTTCTGCAGATGGATTAATTTTTTGCTTGCCGAAAAAAGCCCTTATCCATGCCTCATCTGCACCAATACCAATGGTGTGGATCCGTAGCCCCGTTTCTTTAGCTAAACGCCCTGCATCTTCAGGAGTAACCTCACCGGCGGTATTTTGACCATCTGTGAGCAACACCAATACTTTTTCTTTATCCGGAAGATCTTTCATACGTTTTACGGCCAGTCCGATTGCATTACCAATTGCAGTTCTCTGTCCGGCAAGACCTAATTCAGACTCTTCAAGCATTTGCCGCAATGTTTTCCGGTCGAAAGTCAGTGGAGTTTGCAGATAAGCCTGATCTCCAAACAGAATCAGCCCCAGCCGGTCGCCTTTTCTCCGCTCAATAAAAGGCCTCAAAACTGATTTTACAACAGCCAGCCGCGTCACGGATTCACCGTGCAGTTCCAGATCCGTTTCTTTCATACTTCCGGAAAGATCAACCGCAAGCATCACACTTCGGCCGGAAACAGGTAATTCTACTGGATCCCCAACCCATTGCGGCCGCAGTGCTGCCAGAACAATCAAACTCCAGACCAATCCGGCTAACAGCAAGACTTTTGAGTTTTTTCCAGCTGAAATTCCGGATTTAGGCAAAACTGTAATTCTATGAAAAAAAGGTACACGAAGAGACTGAACTGACCTATCAACTGGTGGAAGAACACGAAACAATAAGGGCAGTGGCCAGAACCACGCCACCCAAAGCCAAATAAATTCAAACACACCATTCTCAAATAAAAACATTTTCCGTGCTTTGTTCAATGCTGCTGACTACAATCCATAATCCATTTTTTTACCATTGGAAACAAAACATCTATTTCAATTTCCGGATTTTGCTGATAAAGTTCCTTTCCAAATACATGCCCTGCTCCTTGAGTAAATTCAGTGGTTTTTCCTGTTCTATCAAGAAACTCCAACCATTCGGATCCATGCAGTGAAGCTACATTTTCATCTGCACAAAAAGTCAATGCAACCCGACGCAGTAATTGCGATAAATCCCTGAGTATTTCCAATGATTCTTCGGTATTATTTTGTTGATTTTGCAGATTTTTTAACAATCGCAGAGCTTCAGTTTTGGGTTTTCGCCGTTCAAAACGTCGACTGATCCACATTCCGCAAAACACAAAAATCAAAAGCAGTACTACTGCCACAATCCACCAGCCTGGAGCCGGAGGCCAAATTGCAACAGCTGGTGGTAAGTGAATGTCTTTTAAATTTATTAGAGGATTTTCTTCCGGCATTTGAAATTGTTTGTAATCAAAATGATTGATTCATTAAATCTGTGAAACATTGTCCACAGTACTCAGCATTTTCAAGCTTAGCCTGCAGAGTTGTAATTCGTGCTTTAAACTTTTTAGCTGATCTTCATAAGTGGAAGCATAGAGTTGACGTGTTTTTGAATTTTCGGAGTTAACCCAGGCAACAGCCTCACCGTCACTCATTGCATAACGTCCGGAAGATGGTGCTTCTTTTTCCAGAGGATCTGAAATTAAAAAGGCAGCCAGCTGATTTTGTTTGGAAAGTTGAAACAAGTGCTTCCGGCATTCTGCATTAAATCCGGATGTACTACTTGTCGCACACGCCTCAATGCCTGGGCAAAAAGAGAATTGCTACCAAAACTCCATTCATTATTATTCATCCTGTCTGCAATTCGATTATGCTCAGTCATAATATTTGAAAGCAAACGTAAAAAATGTCGACGGTCACTTCTTGGTTTGAATTCCCGATGCATTTCTTCTGAATATATAACACCTCCAACTCGATCTCCCCGTAGAAGTGCCCTCCAACCCGTCAAAGCGGCAATACGGGCTGCTTGAACTGATTTTAATCTTTGGCGAGTTCCAAAAAACATCCGGCGGGACAGATCCAAAACCAGCATCACTGGACGCTCACGTTCTTCCCTGAACAACTTAGTGTGTGTCGTGCCCGTTCGTGCCGTCACCCTCCAGTCAATATGACGCACATCATCTCCGTACTGATAAGAGCGGGCTTCAGCAAACTCCATCCCTCTTCCCTTGAGTTTAGTCAAATATGGACCTCCAAGTGATCCAACATTTTCTGCAGTCAACAACAGTCCTTTCTTATGGGCAATCCTAACCAATTCCGGCAACTCCATTTTTCCAAGAAATATTCCATTTTTTTCAGCAGCATCTTTCATTTTTTTATTTTTCCGGCCATACTCGGTTTTCCTGCAAAACCCAGCGAATAGTTTCAATCCAGGATGATCCAATTTCCTTCAAGTGCAGTCCTTTTTGATTGTCCTGATCTCCAAAAAAATGATCTCGCTGGTCATTTTCACGATAATAACGTGATTTTTCTTCAATGACCGCCCAATATGCTCCAGGACGATTTGTAAATGCACGTTGAGGCACATCAGTCAGCAAATCAACTGAATTCAACAATGAGCGCCCAACCCAGGGAACTATGTATTTTTTACGTAAAATATCCAAAATTGTAGGTGCCAAATCCACTTGGCTGGCATGTTGAGTGATAATAAGTCCCTCAGATTTTTTTCCTAGGGCGGTGGATTTACCTGATAAAATAAGTAACGGAACTTGAGAATGCAGATTAACAAATTCTTCATAATTGTTGGTATGCTGTTCCGCATTTTGATAACTGGAAGTATCTGCAGTCACAAAAATAATGGTATTTTTAAACCACGGTTTTTTGGAAATCCTTTTAAGAAAGCCCCCCAACATGGCATCAGTATAGTGTAAAGATTCTCGGTAGCGGTCTGTCACTGAATCTCCCGCTTGAAGCCGATAATTATCCGGGACTTCAAAAGGATGGTGATTGGTTGTAGTTAAAGCTGAAGAGAAAAATGGTTCCGGCTCACTGTCTAAAACAGTTTCCCATTTCCGGAAGAGGTCTTCATCAGAAATCCCCCAGCCAAGTGTCACGGCCCCGTTTGGGAAATCAAATTCATCTACAATTTTATCAAAGCCGACTTTTGGCAAAAATGTGGACTGTCCGTCAAAGTTTGCATCAGAACCGTAAACCCATGAGGTGTAATAACCTGAATTTTTTAGGTATTCCGGAAGACACATGAAGCTGTTCCCGGTGTAGCGCTTCATAACAGCAGCACCGTAATTTGGAAACAAAGAACAGTAGGTGGCCACCTGTCCATGTCTGGTTTGAAAACCGTTTGCGAAAAAGTTTTTATATAATATTCCGTGCTTGGACCAGCGATCAAACTCCGGAGTAAGCCCCAACTTGCTGCCGTAAACACCTACTTCCGCAGCCCTAAATGACTCCAGGAACAATATTAAAATATTAGGTCTGTCTGCAGTTGTACACAGAATTTTAGTAAGCTCAGAATGATTCTGTCCAGTACATCCTGTTGCCTCACGTATTCGCACGAGCGGATAATTATCCCATATTTTTCCTGAAGGTTTTTTACCTTGAATTAATGTCTCCACTATTTTTAGAGATTTTTCAGGACGAAGAATTTTTTTATCAGGTTCACGATCTTTGGAATAATAAAAATATTGCAATGCTGCAGATGTAAGCGGATTTTCCATGTTTTTTGAAACATAGGAATTACTGTAACTTGCAGCAGGCCCCCCAATTAAAATTATAAACAGGAGCGTTGATGCCCTGCACTTAAAATCTTCTTTCCAACTGTTCCGTTTTTTCCCAAAACGCCAAAGCATAAACACCAGCATCACCGAAGGGAAAACGAATAAAATCCAAAAAGTTATGTCATTTACTGCATGTGCTGCGGATGACAAAAATGCACCGCTATCATTCAAATATTCAATGGTAGAAAAAGGAAGGTGGGTACCAAAAATCAAAACGTAATGGTAATCTGTGAACAGGAAAGCAAATAATCCAAGACCAAGAATGCTGAAGAAAATTTTCCTAAATAAGATTGGAAAAGGAGAAATCACAGCTAACATGCTGAAAATAGCTCCGTTCATCACGTCATAACCCACACCAAGTGCATAGGCTTGGAACAACCGCTCACTCCAATCAGAATTCAACTGAAGCAAAAAGGAATGTTGAACTATGCCTGCCAGAGAAACAACAAAAAACAGAACCACAGCCGTTGGGTCAAGATATTTCATTGTTCACTGTGCTGTCTGCTTATTTGTGAATAAATCATATTCTGACTGAAAGTCAAATAATTGTTTTGAATTGCCAATTACAAATATAATAAAATGCAATCTGTTTTGATATTTTTTGATTATTTAATTCTGGTAATTGAATGCAATGTAGTGAAGCATTAGTTTGGAGAATTTAAAACCTGCCTGTTATTGAAAATAATCTCCTGAATTTACCATATTCATGCAAGATTAAGCACAGAAGCAATTTTTAAGGAACGGCCACCTGAGCAAGAATTTTTGCAATCACGTCATCGGTGGTAATACCATCAGATTCAGCTTCATAACTTTCAATAATTCTGTGACGCAGCACGTCACCGCTTAAATCCTGCAAATCTTCCGGAGTGACAAAATCACGTTCATGCAGCCAGGCACGGGCACGGGCGCACCGGTCAAGTGACAGCGACCCTCTAGGACTGGCACCCCAGGTGATCAAACGTGCCAACTCATCGCTATATTTTTCCGGAATCCTTGTGGCTGCAATAATCTCAACCAAATAACGTTCTATTTCAGGCGCCATGTATATATTCAGTGCTTCATTTCTTGCTTCAAAAATATGTACTGCAGAAATTTTTCGTCCTGAAGATTTTGTTCCTGAATCAACCGCAGATTTCGGACTTTTATCCGATGAAATTTGAATTTCACTCAAAGCTTCTTTTCGGACAAGGCGCATTATTTTTAATTCATTTTCTATTGAGGGATAGTCTATAAATACGTGAAGTAAAAAACGGTCAAGCTGCGCTTCAGGAAGAGGATACGTCCCTTCCTGTTCAATAGGATTTTGTGTAGCCATCACCAGGAACAAATCCGGAAGAGGATACGTTTGTCCACCAACCGTTACCTGCCTTTCGCCCATAGCTTCCAGAAGAGCCGATTGGACCTTTGCGGGAGCACGATTAATTTCATCTGCCAAGACTAAATTATGAAAAACCGGTCCTGACTGAAAGTGAAAACTACCCTCTTGGGGACGATATATGTCCGTCCCTGTTACATCGGCAGGTAATAAATCCGGAGTGAACTGTATACGTTGGAATTCTCCCTCAATTTTCTCACCAAGAGCTTTAATTGCACGGGTTTTTGCCAGACCGGGTGCACCTTCAACTAAGAGATGTCCGTCTGCTAACAGTACTATCAATAAGCGTTCTATCAGGCGTTCCTGTCCTAAAATGATTTGATTTAAATCGGCTTGTAACTGATGAAATATACGTAATGAATTTGACATGAATGGAATAATAATTTTGTTAATTAATCTCTGAACGTGAATCTGTCTCGTCCAGTTTTTATTATGGTTTCAGCAGGTTTTGAATCAGCAGAGAATCAGCTATAAGCTATCCGATTTATAATTCGACCAAAAATACTGATAGCAGACGACTGAAAACTGACAGATTTTTATTAAATCTTTTTCAGAAACTACAAGTAAATAACTATTATTACAATTGATTATATTTTTTGATCAAGCTCTAATTAATCATTCTGTGACGGCACTAGTTTCAAAACATCCGTCAATGTCACGGCAAGTGCCGGAATTAAAATCATGGTTGCCAACGCACTGATATTTAATGTTAGCCAAATCATCCAGCTCAGTGTTACTAATGGTAAAAATTCTGAGACACTCAAAGCCAAAAAACCAAAACCTACAGTTACTGCATTAGACGTGATGGCTTTTCCACTGCGTCTGACCGTGTTTGATATTGCATCATGTAGTTCTGTACCAACAGCTAATTCGTGAAACATGCTGGATAGGTAGTGAATACTGTAATCAACACCAATTCCAATCACAATACTGCTGACAAGGGCGGTACCTATGTCCAGATGAACACCAAAAAACCCCATTACTCCAAAATTAAACAGCACCGTAAAGACAAGGGGAATCATTCCCATTAATCCCCTGGAAACTGAGCGAAAAATCAAAGCCAGCATTAAAAATACAGCTAATATAGAACCGCTCAAACTTCGGATTTGACTAGTCACTACTTCATTGCTTGTTGCAACATTTATCGGCACCATTCCTGATGAAGTCATGCTAAAACCCTGCGGAAACTGCCGGACCGCATAATCTTCAATACTCTGCAGAAGTTTTTCCTCTTCCGTAGTTGAATTAGAACTGATAGTAACTGCCAAATTTAAATTTAGATACTCGCTGTCAACCACGTCGGAAAGTACATCACCTCCGGAATTTTCATAGAGCACAAGATACTGTGCTATCAAATCCCGCCCACTGATTTCTCTCTTTACAGTTCGCTTTTCGGTTTGGCCGTTTTCTTCAAATATCTCCTCACTTTCCAGAAATTCAAATCCGTTCGGTAGTCGATTAAATTCTTTGCGATTCTCATTAAAAGCATAGCTGATACGCTTAATCAAATCAACAAGCGAGAGTGTCCGCTTGACCCTTGGTTCATTTGCTAAAAATTCCTGAAATTCTTCAACGACTTTCAAGTTATCCGGATTTTTCCAAGGTTCTTCTTCACCTGATTTTGTGATCACAATGTTGATCGTACGGCTTCCAGACATTTTTTCCATAGCACGGTTTGCAATCACCAAAGGTGCATCTGCCTGAAAATAACTTTCCAAACTGCTTTCCACTTTCACTTGTGAAAGTCCATAAATTGAAATTGCGGAAATCGCTAGTGCTGCCAACAAAACTGGTCGTGCGTTTCGTAGAACCCATGCTGTCATAACGTCAAGAGACTTTTGAAAAAGACGATCCATGAAATTCACCTGATGTACTCCGCTGGAAAGGTTTTCATCTGTTCCGGAACCTTCCTGAGACGCTGATACTTTTTCCGGAAGTACCATCAGCAATGCGGGAATAAATATCAGAGAAAGGACCATTGCCAGTAATGTTCCAACGGCAACAAAAATTCCAAACGTAAAAATCGGTACTATGTCGCTGACTGTGAGCGATAAAAAACCAACTGCCGTTGTGATTGAAGTCATTGTCACAGGTAGAGCAAGTTTATCCAGCATCAAACAGACAGCTTTTTCACGGGGAAGTCCCTCTATACGATTTTCACGGTATTCAGAAAACATGTGAATTCCGTCTGCGACTCCAATCGAAATCAGGAAAACCGGCAAAGCCGAGGTGATGGTATTGAGAGGAACCTCAAAAACAACCATAATTGCCAGCGTAAACAATATCGAAAATCCAACCACCAGCATTGGAACAGCAACCCCGCTTGGTCTCCTGAATGTCAGCCAAAGGAAAAAGACTGCCAGCAAAGCAACAAAAGGGAAAAAGCGCTGAGTGTCCTGATCAATCACTGTACGCAGAGTGGCGGCAACAATGGGAAACCCTGCAATATAATGCTTATCAATTCCAGGGTTTTCCTCAAAAATACGTTCCAATGCAATATAAGTTGAATACAGAATCTCAGAATCATCTTCGTCCATTGCCAATTCAACAAAAATTCCTGTACGCCGCCCGTCTTCGCTGAAGAAGGAATTCCTGAACAAATCATTTTCTAAAACTCTGCGGCGCAAACTTTTCATCTCTCCCGGAGTTCCTGGAATTACTTCAAATATCTTCTCAATCGTCAACCCCTCCTCTGAACCATAAATATCATCAGTGTTCGAAATCGATGTCACCTCCACTACCGGAGCAGAACGAACTTCAATATTCCGGAGTAGGGAATTCCATTCCGGAAACCAGCGGCCTTCATTTTCCAGAGTTTCTCTCATTTCTTCAAACTCCATCCAGAACATGTCATTTAGATCTTTAACTTCTTTCGGAAGCAGCTTTTGCAGACGTAGACCTTCTTTTCCGGACATTTGTTCTGCTATTACATTCAAAGCCTCCAAGTCTTCAGTTGAAAGCAACTGCATGTTTTGTATTGCTTCGGTCAGTCGTTGGATCCGTTCCAGCGTATTGGTTTTAAAGATCGTGTCCTTAGCTTCCAGCATGATAAAAACACCAGAATTTGTACCAGTAAAATCTTCACGAAGCTGCTGCAGCGCTTGACGTGCAGGATGGCTGACTGGCAGAAGATGGGGACTGGGATCATTTTTAAGAAACAACAAGCTGGGAACAACTGACGCTCCCAGGAATAGAGTTAAAAACAGAATTCGTTTGGGATAGCGCACAACCCAGCCTTGAATTATTTTCAGAGGAGTCACGTTTGGTCCAAATTAAATTTAATGTAGGTACTTTGAATTTGAATAAATTATGGGCCCTGGTCAGTTTGAATACTTCAATTTGTGCTGAAAACAACCACCTGATAAATTCGGGGGAGATGGCTTACTCAGTCATTTAAGCAAACATTTTTAATACTTTATAGACCTGCACAGCAAAAACATAAAGCAAAGAACTGGTTCAATAAGATGGCTGTGTCTCAAATACCAAAATGGATTCTGGTATCATTCATATTACAACTGGTAAATGCATAAATGCAGAATTATATTATCAAAAATTCAGTTAAACAGGCAAGTTGTGAATTAATTCAGTTTGTAATTGTTGAACAGATTTCTTCCTTTCTATGATTGAAATAATAATAGACATAGGTTAGTATAAATTGTTAATTATTCCCCGGGGAAAAAAGCTAAAAACCTTTGGAAAAAGTTCTAAAGTAAAAAGAAAAATCATTGAACAAACACAACTATGCTGCTGGAAGAACAACTACCACGAATCCAAAAGTTGATCAAAGAAAAGCTGGGGAATTTACCGACTGATGCCCTGAAAAACGAAGTTGTGATGCGAACTGCTTTTAGACGCTTGTATCAGGCTTTGCCGCGCATGATTAGACTGGCAGTTGGCAAATCGTGAGCGTCTGCTGAATGTAGGAAGTACTGTTTCAAAAAAATTCTCTGCAACAGAAACTGCAGAAGCAGAATTAAAGAAGACCAGCATTGAAAAAGAGTCGGAATTGAAACTAAATAACAACCCAAAAGCCGCTGATCTTCTGGCAACTGCACAAAAGGTATTTTTACCAACATATGCACCAAACCTGATTTTAACCCACAGTAAAGGAGCACTAATTTGGGACAGTGACGGAAATGAGTATATTGATTTAGGTTCAGGTATTTCTGTCAACAGCTTAGGTCACCTTGACTCAGACCTACTGCAGGCACTTAATATACAAGCTGGGAAAATATGGCATACGACCAATCTTTATCTTACAGAACCAGCAATTAAGCTGGCTGAAGAATTAGTGAAAGCTACATTTGCAGATCGGGTTTTTTTCTGCAATTCAGGAGCAGAAGCTAATGAGGCGGCAATTAAAATTGCACGAAAATATTCAAGTTTAAGTCAACCAGCAGGGAAACGGGAAATATTGACTTTTGAAGGTTCCTTCCACGGACGAACTTTAGCAACAGTTACTGCAACTGCACAGCCAAAATATCAACAGGGATTTGAGCCGCTTCCCGGAGGATTCCGCTACTGTCCATTTAATGATTTTGATACAGCAACCGAAATGATTGGGCCACAAACCTGCGCAGTACTGATTGAGCCAATCCAAGGTGAAGGCGGTGTCAATCCTGTAAAACCAGGATTTTTGTCCCATTTAAGAAAACTTTGTGACCAGCATGATGTACTGCTGATTTTTGATGAAATTCAGTGTGGGATGGGTCGTACAGGAAAATTATTCGGCTACCAGTGGGAAAATTCTGAAGATTCTGAACAGCCGGATAATTCAGTGACAAATCTGAAACCGGATATTGTTACCATGGCCAAGGCTTTGGGTGGTGGACTGCCCATTGGCGCAATGCTTTGCACTGAAAAGGTTGCGCAAACCTTCAAACCCGGAGACCATGGAACAACATTTGGAGGGAACCCGATTGTCACTGCTGTTGCCGGTGCTGCATTCCGAAAAGTTAATACTCCGGAAATGATGGAGCAGGTACAGAAAAAAGGCTTAGTTATCAAAAATAACCTGGAAGCACTCAACGATGAACTTAGTTTGTTTGAAACAATTCGTGGTCGTGGAATGATGCTTGGTGCCGTGTTATCAAAGGCCTGGAAAGGTAAAGCCTCCACAATGGTCACAGCCTGCCAGGAAGAGGGCGTTTTGGTTTTGGTTGCTGGACCGGATGTATTGCGTTTTTTGCCGCCGTTGAATATTTCAACTGCAGATCTGCAAACTGCCTTGGATCGGGTCGGCAAAGCCCTGAAAAATTTACATGCGGACGAGTTGTCATCCTCCACAAAAACTTAATTTCACATATAACTTTTTATAATCAAAAAACTTAAAATGGGAAAAGTGGCATTTATCACAGGCATCACCGGTCAGGACGGAGCTTATCTTGCCGAGCTTCTTCTCAAAAAGGGATACATAGTTCATGGGCTTAAAAGACGCTCCTCCAGTTTTAATACAGGCAGAATAGACCATTTGTATCAGGACCCCCATGTAAGTAAACGTAATTTTATTTTGCATCACGGTGACCTGACTGATTCCACAAATTTGATCCGGATAATTCAGGAAATACAACCAGATGAAATATATAATCTTGCTGCACAAAGTCACGTTCATGTTTCTTTTGAAACACCGGAATACACTGCAAATGCAGATGGACTTGGGACTTTAAGAATCCTTGAGGCAATCAAGCTTTTGGGAATGGTTGAAAAAACCAAGTTTTACCAGGCCTCTACAAGTGAACTATACGGAATGTCCCAGGAAAGACCTCAAAACGAGAATACGCCTTTTTATCCTCGTTCACCTTATGCTGTTGCCAAATTATATGGATACTGGATCACAGTCAATTATCGTGAAGCCTATAACATGTATGCCTGCAACGGTATTCTCTTCAATCATGAGTCACCTGTTCGAGGAGAAACTTTCGTTACCAGAAAAATTACCCGTGCAGCTGTTCGAATTTCAATGGGTACTCAAGAGCAAGTATATCTGGGGAACTTGGATGCAAAGCGGGACTGGGGTCATGCAGGCGATTTTGTAGATGGTATGTGGCGTATGTTGCAACAGGAAAAGCCGGAGGACTTTGTGCTGGCTACCGGAGTAACAACCACAATCCGTGAATTTGCTGAGAGAGCTTTTGCAGAAGTTGGAATCACCCTGGGATGGTCCGGAAGAGGTGTTGATGAAGTAGGTCGTGATACTAAAACAGGAAATACTGTTGTTTCTGTCGATCCCACTTATTTCAGACCGACTGAAGTTGATTTACTGATTGGTGATGCTACTAAAGCCAGAAAAAAACTGGGTTGGAAACCGACACTTGATTTACAGCAAATGATTGAAGAAATGATTGCGGCAGATCTCGAAGAGGCTCGCAAAGATCAGCACATGCAAAGTGGGGGGTTTAAGACTATTGGAGTAAATGAAGATTGATACTTTTTAAAATAACTCTGTGAACTCATGAAAAGTAAAAATATTGTCTGTCTAAATCTATATCCGGAAACTAGCAAAAGGATCTTTCATGATTAATCTCAGTTCTATGTTTGCAAAGTCGCCCTTCAAACCACTGAGGGATCACATGGACAAAGTGGTTGAAAGTGTTGCCCCGCTTAAAGATTTTTTTGATGCACTGCATCAGGGAAACTATTCAAAAGTCGAAGAAATTCAGCAGCAAATATCACTTGCTGAAGAAGAAGCAGATATAATCAAAAACGAGGTCCGCAACCATCTACCCCGTAGTATTTTCATGCCCATTAATCGTCGGGATTTATTGGAAATGCTTGACATGCAGGACACCATTGCAGATGTAACACAGGACATCGTCAATTTACTTACCCTCAGAAGAATGTGCCTGCCGACTGATTTGTGTCAGGAACTTATTCAGTTTGTAGAAAAAAGTCAGCAAGTCTGTTACATGGCACAGGGTCTCTCTCAAGAATTTGGAGATGTGCTTGAATCAGGATTTGGGAGACATGAGATCGACAAATTATTAAAAATGATTGATGAAGTTTCAAATGCGGAAACAGAAGCAGACGATTTAGAAGATGCACTGGTACGTAGAATGTTTGATATAGAAGACAGTATGAAGGCGGTAGACGTGGTCTTTTGGTATAAAATTTTTGAATTGATTGGTGACATTGCTGATTATTCCAAAAAAACAGGAAACCGTTTACGTTTGATGATTGCTTCCAACTAACAATTAATTCTGACTTTTCATTCAATAATAATGGGAAATAATGCTTGTTGAATACGGTTCTGTTTTTATGATCCTGGCTGTGGTTCTGGGTTTCTACATGTCCTGGGGCATTGGGGCAAATGATGTTGCAAACGCAATGGGAACATCTGTAGGATCGGGAGCAATCAGCGTCAAACAGGCCATTATTATTGCAGCAATTTTTGAATTTTCTGGTGCATTCCTTGCCGGAGGTCATGTTACAAAAACAATCCGGAAAAGCATTATAGATCCTACTCCAATCATGGATCAGCCTGAGATTCTGGTCTGGGGAATGTTATCGGCCCTGCTTGCAGCCGCACTATGGTTAACATTCGCCAGTTGGATGGGCTGGCCCGTTTCTACCACGCATAGTATAATTGGTGCAATAGTAGGATTTGCAGTGGTCGGCATTGGAGTCGATGCTGTTAACTGGTCAAAAATAGGAACAATAGTCCTCAGTTGGATTGTTTCACCGCTTGTCGGCGGAACACTCGCATACCTCCTGATGCGAAGTATTCAGAAATTTATTCTTGATTCAGACACTCCTTTTCTGAACGCAAAACGATATGCACCGGTTTATGTCTTTCTTGTTGGATTTTTGCTTTCGCTGGTAACTCTTTTCAAAGGATTAAAGCATTTAGATATTACTTTTAGTGTCGGACAAAGTGTTTTTGCTGCAGTAATTTTCGGAGTTATAGTAGCAGTAATTGTCCGTTTTATGATCAATCGACTTAAAATGAAAGAAGCAGAGAGCATTCATGATCAGTTTACTCAAATTGAAAAGATTTTTGGCATAATGATGATCTTCACCGCATGCGCAATGGCTTTTGCACATGGATCAAATGACGTTGCCAATGGTATTGGTCCAATGGCTGCAATTGTCAGTATTGTGGAAAGCGGTGGCGAAATGGCCCAGAAATCAAATCTGCCACTTTGGATTTTATTGACAGGCGCTGTAGGAATAGTTCTTGGATTATCGACTTTGGGTTATCGGGTGATGCAAACAATCGGCAGTAAAATCACTGAGCTCGTGCCTACACGTGGCTTTTCCGCAGAACTTGCAGCTGCAGCTACAGTGGTAATTGCCTCCCGGACTGGAATTCCAGTTTCAACTACTCAAATTGCAGTTGGTGCCGTAATGGGAGTCGGACTGGCACGCGGAATTGGTGCCCTGGATTTGAGGGTTGTAGGTGGAATTTTCATGTCATGGGTTATTACACTGCCAGTCGGGGCCCTCTTGTCAATTTTCTTCTTCTTCTTTTTTCGAGGAGTGTTTCTATAACCAGAATATCTAGAGGCAGAATAAAATAAAATAATTGTTATTTATCAAATTTTCAAACGGACTACGTTCAGTGGCTGGACTTGGGAAATTCCAGAAACATCAGCTGACTGTTCTGCTGCTTCTGAACACGCAAAACGAAAAAGTCTGCTGGGATTTGCTCTTTTTACCGGCTTGTTGTTCAAGTCCTTCATTTCCTGGGTTGAAATCTTGATCACTCCTCCGTCAAATGTCAAAATTTCCAAGGTCTTATTTCGGTCAAAAGAATTATGAGTCAGCATGGTGAAAGACTTTCCGTCTTCAACTTCCATCACAGTTCCTGCAATCTCATAGCCGGAATTCCTCCCGTTCCGCTCACCTTGATAAACACTTTCAGCATCTGCTTCATTATTTAGGGAACCATCTGTGTAGCCTCTGTGTGGAATTTTTTCCAACATGCCGGACAACTCTTGAAGTTTCTCGGACCATTGCTCTTGTACGGTTGAATTACACCATTTTAATGCGAGAGCATATGCACTTGTGGTTGTTGCTGCATACAGAGGACTTTTCATGCGACCCTCTACTTTAATGCTGTCTACACCTATTTTGAGGAACTTTGGCAGCAAGTCAATGCCCCGCAAATCTTTTGAACTCATCAATGAGCTCGGAGTATTATCCGGAGAATTAACTGCTACTGCATTGTTGACCGGAATTGCTGAATATGAAAAACGACAGCTTTGGATACATCCGCCACGATTACTGTCACGCCCGGCTGTGTAATTTGAGATTGTGCAGTTACCAGAATAAGCCATACACATTGCACCGTGAATGAATAGCTCAATCTCAATATCGACTTCCTTCCGGATGCATCCGGCTTCTTCCAGAGATACTTCACGTCCCAATACAAGCCTTTTAACTCCCAGATTTTTCCAGACTTTTGCAGAATGAATATTTAAGCATGATGCCTGCGTGGAAAGATGCACTGGCAATTTTGAGTGCTGCTGAACAACCGTCAGCACACCAAGATCGGATACAATCACTGCATCCACACTTGTTTTCTCTAAAAAGCGTACATATTCCGGAAGCTCTCTGAGTTCCTTATCATGTAAAAACGCATTTAATGTTACGTATGTTTTACAATTATTTAGATGCGCAAATTTTATCCCTTCACACAACTCTGTATCCGAGAAATTATCTGAAGCTCCACGTAAACTAAATTTTGGACCTGCTAAATAAACTGCATCTGCACCATACAGAACAGCAGTTTTTAATTTGTCTAAATTACCGGCTGGCGAAAGAAGTTCCATAGAAAATAAACAAGTTTCTGAAGACAGTATTTATAATAAATTCAAAGCTTTATACCAATATTTTCACGTATCAGCGTCTGGGCATGTCCCTGGTAGCGTGGGCCGGTTTGTTCAATCACTGCCCCCGCCAAAACAGCTCCAATACGGCCGCTTTCAAGAGGAGAAAACTCATGAGTCATTCCGTAAAGGAAACCTGCCGCAAAGGCATCTCCGGCTCCGGTTGTGTCTTCCACACAAATCTGAGAGGGGTCGATGTAAAAAGTTTGACCAAGATGTGAAATCAAGGCACCGTTTGAGCCTAATGTCAATACAACCGTTTCAGTCCATTGTGATAAAATCTCCACAGCTTCTTGTGTTACAGTTGTATCCAAAAGTGAAAATGCTTCTTCCTGATTGCAAAATACCATACTTACGTAACCTTGCAGCAGTTTTTTAAAATCATCCTTATGGCGGTTCACACAAAAAGGATCTGAAAGGCTCAGAGCAACTTTTATCTCACGTTTTTTTGCTTCATCCAAAGCATTTATTACTGTTTTTTTCTGCACCTCTGTGTCCCATAAATATCCTGTAAGATACAGATATTTTGAAGCTTGAATAACTTCCGGGTCAATATCTGGCACCTGCAGTTCCTGACTCATTCCCAGATATGTATTCATCGCGCGTGATCCATCTTCACTTACCAGAATCAAGCTGCTTCCTGTGGTACCGTCTCCTTCTCCAAGTACAGCATTGACTCCGAGGTCTTCCAGTTTTTCCCGGTAAATCTTTCCATGCTCATCCCTGCCAATTTTACCGCTAAAAGCTGTTCGTCCTCCCAGTTGAGCTATGCCGATCATTGTATTTGCACCAGAACCTCCAGCAGCAAATTCTACCGATATTTTCCCTGCCGCCAAAGCCATTAAGAAAGTTTGCTGCTCTTCAAGGGTAATAAGATTCATACTGTTTTTATTCAAACCACGTTCTGTTAAAAACGAGTCTGGAACATGGCTCAATAAATCAATTAATGGATTGCAAACACCATATACATCTAAATTTTCCATATTATTTATTTAATAATGTGGTGGGAAACAAAAAGATTTATTATATAAAATCAGCTTGCTTTCGCTCGAGGAATACTGCTTGCTGGATTTCTGGTCAGCTTTGGCTCGGCCTTTTGCAGGATGGAATCCTTATTGATCTCAACTTCTTTAATGTCAGGATCTGAGGGTATTTCATACATTAAATCCAGCATTGAATTTTCAATTATAGAGCGCAATCCTCGCGCTCCGGTTTTCCGCTTGATCGCTTCTTTTGCAAGAGTGTGTATTGCTTCTTTATTAAATGTCAGTTTTACATTATCAAGCTCAAACATTTTCTCATACTGACGAATTAAAGCATTTTTTGGTTCTTTTAAGATCTGCACCAGGTGGTCAACTTCCAAATCATGCAAAGTCGCGACTACCGGCAGGCGTCCAACAAATTCCGGTATTAAACCATATTTGAGTAAATCTTCTGGTTCCAGCTGTGACAGGACCTCTACATTCCGAGTTTTCTTATTTACATCTGCCCCAAAACCAATGGCATTTCGACCTATGCGTCTTCTAATTATGTCATCAAGGGCAGTAAAAGCACCTCCGCAAATGAAGAGTACATTTTCTGTATTAACCTGCATTGTCTCCTGATGAGGGTGTTTACGACCACCCTGTGGAGGTATGTTTGCAACAGTACCTTCGATGATTTTCAAAAGTGCCTGCTGTACACCTTCTCCGGAAACATCCCTCGTTATTGAAACATTTTCACTTTTTCTGGTAATTTTGTCTATTTCATCAATATAAATTATCCCCTGCTCAGCGCGTTCTATGTCATAATCGGCAGCCTGCAATAATTTTAATACAATATTTTCAACATCTTCACCAACATAACCTGCCTCAGTCAACGAGGTAGCATCTGCAACTGCAAAAGGGACATTTAGAATCCGTGCCAGTGTTTGCGCCAACAGAGTTTTACCTGTTCCTGTAGGGCCAATCAACAGAATATTGCTTTTCTGCAGTTCCACTTCTGATTTATCGAAATTAGCTTTGATGCGCTTGTAATGATTGTGAACTGCAACTGCAAGTACCTTTTTGGGCCGATCCTGTCCCACCACATAATTATCAAGAACATCTTTAATTTCTGCAGGTTTTAGCAATTCTTTTTGAAACTCATCAGCATGCTCATTCTGATATTCCTCTTCCATAATCTCATTGCAGAGGTCGATACATTCGTCGCAAATGTAGACTGTGGGACCTGCAATTATTTTCTTTACTTCTTCCTGTGTTTTTCCACAGAAGGAGCAACGCAAGAGAGCCTCTTTAACAGAATTCATAGTTATCTTTCTTTTATAAAGCTTTCAGTTTTCTGTTTTGCATAACTTCGTCTATAATACCATATTCTTTGGCTTCCTGACTGGAAAAATAATAATCACGTTGGGTATCTTGTGCAATTTTTTTAATCTTATGTCCAGTATGACGAGCCAAAACATCGTTCAAAACATCTGTCATTCTGATAATTTCCTTTGCCTGAATATCAATATCTTCTGCCTGTCCGGAAAATCCTCCCATCATTTGATGAATCATTATCCTGGCGTGCGGCAAAGCCTGTCTCTTCCCGGATGCCCCTGAGGCTAATAAAACAGCCCCCATACTGGTTGCCTGACCAATGCAAATAGTCTGCACATCCGGTTTTAAATACTGAATTGTATCATAAATTGCCATTCCTGAAGTTACTAAACCACCAGGGCAGTTCAGATAAAGTGAAATGTCACTTTCCGGATCTTCTGCTTCTAAAAATAAAAGCTGGGCTATCATTACATTTGCAACATTATCATCAACTGGCGAGCCGAGAAAAATAATACGGTCTTTGAGCAGTCTTGAGTAGATGTCGTAGGCTCGTTCGCCGCGACTATCCTGCTCAACAACCATCGGTATTAGCGACATAGCATACTTGAAAAAAGGTTAATCATTAAGAAGTTATATTTTTTATAAACGAGTTGTGCTGCTTTAAACATTCTCTATCCCACTACTAAAGCGAGAATCAAGGAACTTGAAAAATCTGAACTAATAGATTCCTTTTTCGTGTGGTTAACAAACAAGAAAGATTTTTTGTACTTGAATGCAAGTTTGTCAGGAATGATCATGCTCACAATTTTCATCGTGTACATGCTCATGATCTTCAGCAGCAAACTCTTCAATCGGGTCACCAAACACCCGAGCCACCACTCTGTCAAGAGTTGCATCTCCTTTTTTGCGGACAACAATTCGCTCGTACATGTCATGTCCGAAAGGCGATTTAATAAGTTCGTCCGGAGATTGTCCTGTGATTTGTGCCAATCCGACAAATTCACGAGCTGCCTCATTTTTGTCAAATTTCATTTCTTCATGCTCACCAATCGAGTCCAGTATGAATTTCATGCGTAAATCCATTTTCGCATTTTCTATTCCTTCCTGACGTCTTTTCTCTTTTTCTTCTTCCGGAATTTCTTTTTCAGATGATGCCTGTTCCAATTCTCTTTCAACTTGTTCCTGCCCATATTTTACGAGTTCTTCCGGCAAATTAAAATCGTCATATAAATCAGAAAGTTGTGCACGAACAGCAATTCGGTATTCACTTTGAAGCTCTGCTGTTTTTCGAGATTTAATATTTTCACTTACTTTTTCTTTCAATTCGTCTTCATCCGCAACCCCAAATTTCTTAAAAAAATCTTCATCCATTTCCGGTCTTTTAACTGCAGAAATTTCTGTTAAATATATTTTGAAAATAGCTTTTTTACCTGCGTTTTCTCCAAACCGTTCCGGCAGCGCAAGCTCAACATCTTTTTCTTCTCCAGATGACATGTTCATCAGGCCCGAGTGAAACTCTTCCAAATCTGAAGAACCAATTTTGAACTGCATTTCGGTTGCAGTTGAGTCAGTAAATTTTTCACCCTCAATTGTTCCTTCATAATTAATTAAAACCCAATCGTCTTTTTCTACTTTTACATCCTCTCCGACTTTGGGAACAAGTACCTCTTCTCGCTGAATTAAACCTTCTAATTCTTCACTGATATTTTTTGCAGATACTGCCTCAATATCCTTGCGTTCAAGCACGATTTTTTCATAATTCAGTTTGGGTAGCTCCGGTGCTATTTCAAAATGGAGAATAGCAGAAAGTGGAGATTTAAGGTCAAAGTCGATTTTCTGGATTATCGGCATGGTTGCCGGCCGCAAGGAATGTTCTTGTAGTGCATCATCCATATATCCAGGAATAACCCTGTCGACGGCTTCCTGCTGCATAGCAACCTTAAACCTTTTGTCCAACCAGCCTTTTGGGTGTTTCCCAGGGCGAAAGCCATTGAGTCTGGTTTTTTTCAGTTCCCGATAAATTGCATTGTAGGTTGGTTTTATTTCATCAAGGGAGACTTCAAGGGCAAGGGAATACTTCAGTTTGCCAAGTTCTTCTACAGTGGAATTCATAAAAATTAATTTTGTAAGGAAATGAAGACAGTCTTGCCCACAAAACTGAATGAAACAAAACTCAACGTTTATTTAATTACATTTGAAGTGACAATTTCAAGCCTTTTGTGTTTTTCCCGTATTTTGATTAAAGGTATCTATTCTGACCGTTATTTTCTTTACAGCAATATCCTCATGAAAATAGACATCGGTCTGACATTTTTGTTAATTTTCTTCAAGAGCCTGTTACCGCAACATAGAATTATGAAGGAAAGTTTGTTTGGTACTTGAACCTAACATCGTTTAGCCTTCCTGGTGAGTGCAGTAATCTTTTTGTTCTTTACCACAGGAGACATACTCTCAGTGACCGCACTAAGTCTTAGGTAACTTGGGACCTTTTTAAAATGACTTTGTTTTCTTTTCAGCTCTTTACCCTGAGATAGAGCATAGAGGCTGAAAAAATAAAGATATTGCAAAGGTGAGGTGAAAAACGAAAAGTTATGCTCTAAATTGTCTTTTGAACATTACTCAACCAGGAGTCAAGCAGCGGACGAAGTTTTGTGATTGTAGGGGCTTCTCTAAAAAAGAATCCATAGCGCGAAAAATACGTGGATGCCTCTACTTGCTCGGCCAGTTGAATATTTTTGAGTAAACTGCGATTGATGCCTATCAGCAAAGGTGCCCCTTTTTGTGAATCAAGTTGTTCCAGTCTACTCTGGAGGGGAGCCACATGCCATTTATGAAAAAGCTCCATTGACACTTTTTTCCCAGAATGGTGCTTCAACAGAAAATCCGGGAAACAAAGCGATTCACCGGTCAACGGAATAAAATCTGCTGAAGATGTCAGTTCCCAGTCAGGTATTTGTTTAGCAAGTTGCTGACTGAACAACTGTATTTCATCAGGAATATAGGCTAAAAACTGACGGTAGTGGGAGCGAATTCCACAAGATTGATCAAGGTGCAGGCTGTGAACATGGTTTTTACGGATTCTAACTTCTGCATCCAGTTCCCATTCAGGCTGCTGCAAAATTGCAGGGAAAAAATTGGCGAGGTTTAAACCATATTTTTGTGTGTTTACAAACAAACTCAGCGGACCATCAATTTCCAGCATCAATGTTTTTTTCTTTCTTTGATCGTGGCTGATCTTTGCAAGTAATTTATTGAAACGCAAATATTTAAGCAGTTGCCGCAACCCGGCTGCTTTGCTTTCAGGCAGGCTAACATTTAGGCCTTCGCAGCGCAGAAGCAAGCCTTGGAGCTGAGCGCAATTGTAACGATGCAGTAAGCCTGCAGCAGTCATTTTGCGGAAACGCAGCACCTGCTGAAAAGGCGGCAAATCTCCATACAGTTGCCGTCCCAACTGCTCAATAGATATTCCTACTGATTTGGCTATTTCAATTTGATAATGGCCTAAATCAGCTTTATCCCCCATCTCAACACCCGGAAAACGAAACGCTTTTTTAGCACTGAAAAATGCAGCAGAGTTGAAAAATACTTTTTCCCTGAGATCAGTTAATTCCGTTTTTGCTTCCGTGTCAAATTCGGTACGGTCAAGCAGGAGTTTTTCCAAACCTCGGCCCACAATTGCGTTTCCCGGAAAACCGTCCAAAACCTGCTTTGTCTCTTCCTCAAGTTTTTCACGGACTTGACCTACGCTTCCGGAAAAAACCGCGAGTAATTCTTCTGCAATTTCTAAAAGTTTTGTTGCTTCCGGATTAATTAATTTGGGCAGAATTTTGCCCCGATTCGTCCGGAAGCACAACAGGTCCTTCGTAAGCACGGTGTTTTCTACGTCGCTGGTTGGTAAAATATTCTCCGGTATCCTTGGAAACAAGTTCATAAAGTATGGCCTGTTTTCCGGGACGTGCTCGCAGAATTCGTCCCAGACGCTGAACATGCTCCCGAATACTGCCGCTTCCGGAAACAATCATGCCGACATTCGCATCCGGAACATCAACTCCTTCATTCAGAACTTTTGAAGTGACTAGAATCGGATATTCGCCTGATCTGAATGATTTTAGAAAAGCCTCCCGTTCCGGTAGTTTTGTATGATGTGTAAGCACCGGTAACAGGAAATTATTCCCAATGCGGTAAGCCATTTCGTTGTCTTGCGTAAAAACCAGCATACGGTCACCTTTATGCTGCTGAATCAGTTCCCACAAACGATCTACTTTTGCTCCGGATGCCTGACTGAGCTTCTTTTGCAGCAAATAAGCCTTGAATGCTTTCCGGCCTTCAGGACTTTCACTGGTTCTGCGTAAAAAAATAGCCCAACCGCTTGGATGCTGAAAGCTGATACGTGCTTTACGTAAAAAATCAGTATAGCATTCACGTGAAATCTCGTATTGCTCACGCTCCTCCGGACGCATATCTACCTCGATTGTTTCCACCACGTATGGTGCCAGGGTACGACCGCTTAACTCGTCAATATGAACTTCGTAACAAAGAGGCCCGCAAAGTTCGTAAAGGACTTGCTCTTTTCCGTCAGCACGTTCCGGAATGGAGCAATTGAACCAAGTGCAGTAAATTGATTTTGCTCACCAGGCAAATGGTGACATTCATCAAAAACCAGGAGTCCAAACAAATTACCCTGATGTGTTACATGGATCAAAGCAGAGTCGTAAGTTGCTACAGTAATTGTCTGAATATCATTTATTCCACCACCAAGTAAACCAATTGGAGTTTCAAAATATTCGCTTAAAACCTCTTTCCATTGCCGCATCAGATCAATCGTTGGAACATGAATCAAAGTTGGTCGTCCGGTTTCCGCAATCAGCATTACTGCCAGAATAGTTTTACCTGCACCGGTTGGTAAAGTTACTACTCCGTGCTTTTCTGACAACCATGCTTCAGCAGCTTCACTTTGAAAAGAACGAGGTCTAATGTTCTTTTTCAGGACAAAAGTTTCTGCAGAAAATTTTCGGGCATGGTCCTGGAAGCTAATGTTCTTCTCACACAGTGCTGTGACAAGTTTACGGTAGTTGGCTGCAGGAGTACGGTAACTGTTTGTCCGCTCATCCCAGGAAATTCCGTCAAGATGCTGCATATATCTACCCGCCATGCCGTGAAGCTGGATGGTTCCTTTATCGAAGTGCAGGCTGAGAGTCATTTCAACAATTTCGTGTCCAGTTTAAATTTCAACAGGTACTGAAAAAATAGGATTATCTAGTTCAATAAATCAGTTAAAACTGATTTTTACACAGCTAAATTTCATCTAGAGCGAGTTCTTCCAAACGTATACGGTGGCGGAGAATAATAAGATTGGCCAGAGAAAAAACAACGGCCGTTCCATATGCTGCATGAAGCAAAGGTACACTGGCTATTTCCAATATCACTCCCAAATAATTCGGGTGCCGTACAAATCGATATATTCCGTGCTTAATCAACGGTGCATCCGGAACAACGTAAATACGGGTGGACCAACGCTCTGCGAGTGTCCGGATGGCAAAATAGCGCAGGGTTTGTCCAGCAGCTAATCCTGAAAATGCCGCTATCACCAACCATAAAGGCGGTGCTGTCCTAAAGTACCAGACCTCTGCCAGCATTGCTGCAAACCACGAAACATGTAAGGCGACCAAAACTCGATAATGTTCAGGGAAACGCTCGAATCCGCCTTTTTCCCTCATCCTGATTTCGTTGCGCCGGCTTCGTCTCAATTCCCACAAGCGCTGTGCAGCCAGCAATGCTACCAACAACATGAATCCCCAAAGGCTCACCATTGCAGCAAAACCAATTCACCGGAAAATGCCGGTCCCAATGAAATCATCATTCCAAAATTTCCGGTATCGGATTTACCATAGATTTTAGGAACCGGACCATTTAAACATTCGTCAAGTATAACCAGAACTGAAGTTGAAGAAATATTACCTACTTCACGGAGGTGTTTCCGTGTTTTATCAAGTGATTTTGGAGGCAACTCCAAGCATGATTCAATTGTATCAATCACCTTTGGTCCTCCTGGATGAGTGAGCCAAAGAGCAATATCAGGAATGGATAGTCCGTGTTCTGCAAGGAAACTGTCCACATGCGGCCGTAACTGCTTCGCATAGCCGGGAACCCCTTGCCCCAGCATAATTTTCAATCCACGATCTGTTACATCCCAACCCATGACTTCTTCTGAGTCAGGAAAGAAAATTGATTTACTGCTCAAAACCCTGGGCTTATGAAACTCATGATCTCTTTCACTTTCATCTTTTGAACCTTTGGAAACTTTGGAACCATGAAACTCATTAGCTTTGCTATTTCGTTTTTCATTACTTTTCACCAACGGATGTTGGTCGCCAACCAGCAAAACTGCTGCCGCTCCGTCTCCAAAAAGTCCACTCGAAATGATGTTTGCAATCGAGAGGTCTTCGGCCTGTAAAGTTAATGAACAAAGCTCAATAGTAAGCAATATAGCCGCTTCCTCCGGATGTCCTTTCAAATAATCGCCAACGCGTGCAACCCCTGCAGTACCTGCAAGACAGCCCAAACCAAACAATGGAACCCTCTTTAAATCCTGAGCAAAGGCAATTCTGTTCATCAAGCGTGCTTCCAATGAAGGCACAGTCACTCCTGTACTGGTTACACTCATAAGCATCTGAATTTCTTGCGGATGCAAGTTAGTTTTTTCCAGTAAATCATTAATAACCCGCTCGCCCAACTCTAAAGCCACTTCCAGCCATGCACGGTTGCAGTCTGCAAACCCGTCCAGCTTGTAATATTCAGACATGGGCAAAGCCAAATAGCGGCCTTCAACAGTTACTGCTTTCTGCAGACGGTCAAAGATCGCTACATCCAAACCTTTTTTAATCCACACTGCTCTCAACGCAAAACTTATTTCTTGCTGCGAATGATAATGCGTCGGGAAAGCTGTGGCTGTGTTGATAATATGAGGCATCGGGAAGGACAGTCTATGATACTATAATTTATTGATCAAAATGAGAGATCAAACTTTTTTATATTTTTCAAGTAGCCGCGTTCTTTATGAATTTATACGTATTTCTAAATGATCAATAATATCAGAAACTTTCTGCATTTCCAGGACAGTTTCTATATCAGCCTCTATTTTGAACTCATCTTCGAGTGCCATGATAATATTCATTGCATCAAGGGAGACGATATCCAAATCATCACGCAAATTCATTTCTGTATTGAGATCATTTGATTTCAAGCCCATTTCCACGGCAATTGTTTGAAGACAGGATTGCTCAATTTTTTTGCGTGTTATGGTTTCCATTTTCGAAAAACAAGTACTGCATTACTACCTCCAAAGGCGAAGGAATTGGAAAGTGCCGCTTCAATCTGGACTTTCCGGGAATTATATGGAACGGGATCAATCACACATTCGGGGTCCAGGTCGTCGCAATTAAGAGTTGGCGGAGCACAGTCGTTCTGCACTGCCAGCAAAGTCGCCAGGGCCTCCAGCGCTGAAGATGCTCCCATTGCATGACCAAACAATGATTTGCTGGAACTGACCGGCAACTTTACTGACCTATCGCCAAAAACCCGGTGAATTGCACGGCATTCGAGCGGGTCATTAAGACGGGTTCCTGTTCCGTGGGCATTGATGTAGCCGATGGAATCTGGTGACATTTCAGCATCGTCCAAAGCTAATTTCATTGATTCTGCCACTCCGTTTTCATCCGGATTTGTCAAACTAGAAGCATCACAGTTTGAACCAAAACCGGCAATTTCTCCAAAGACTGGAGCATTTCTTTTATTTGCAGATTCTAATGATTCGAGTACTAAAACAGCAGCTCCTTCGGCTAATACGAAACCACTACGATTTTTGTCGAACGGTCGACAGGCAGTTTCAGGAGTTTCGTTATACTTACGTGAAAGCACACCTAGTGCGTCCCATGCACGTAGAAGACCGTAAGTGACAGGTGCTTCTGCACCTCCGCAAATAACAGCGCGTAACCGGCCTTCTCGAATCCACTGCATTGCCTGGCCTACAGCATTCCCTCCTGAAGAACAGGCTGTATTCAGTGTAAAGTTCGGCCCCTTTATTCCCAAACGTATTGCTATTGCCGATGAAACCGCACTGTTCATTATGCGTGGAATGGTGTAAGCGTCAATTGGCCGTTCTTCCGGTCCAGCGTAAAGTGCATCGTAGGCTTGTGCATAAGAGGTTATTCCCCCTACACCGGTCCCCATCATCACACCAATTTCTCCGGAATCACCGTCCTGATCCAGGAGATTGGCTTCTTCAGCAGCCCTTAGTGCCGCAACCAGACCAAACTGAGTGAAGCGCTCATATCTTTTTTTTTCACGATGACTAAAATGTACGTCAGAATCAAAATCTGTAACCATACCTGCAATTTGGCAGGATGCCCCTGAAGAATCAAATTCAGTAATTTTACGGACTCCGGAGACACCATTACAAAGCCCTTCCCAATAGTCTGAAACAGAACTGCCGATTGGCGAAATAACACCTCGGCCTGTTACTACAACTCGTTTTTTTGTTTCCAAATTAACATTCCGTATGGCGGCTTAAAAACCTGCAATATTTTGAAATCGTTCGCAGATGCCGGGTTACACTTCACTAACCAGTTCTTCAAAGTGTTAGCGCATATTGACAGACAGCAGTTTTTGAAACAATGCTGGAAAGGAGTGCAAAACCTGAATCACACCATCCGTCAACTTTGGCCATAAGCGAAGTAACAGTACCAAACTGGTCATAATCTGATATCGTCGATAGATTTGAGCACTTGCTCGTGAATAATCAAACATTGCCTTTACAAGATTTCCAGAATTCTCTTTCAATACCGGCTCTACATATTTTTCTAACAAAAGTGCCTGCCTGGCCGCAATACCGATACCTTCGCCAGTAATAGGATCAAAAAAGCCGGCGGCATCACCAATCAGCAAGATTTTTCCATTCGCCACACCCAGTGTTTTCTGGTACAACGGACCTTTTGCCACCGACTCATCCAGAACATCTGCGTTTTTTAAGCGATCCTGCAGTTCCGGAAATTCATTTAACATTGAGCAAAACAACTTTTTGCCGCCATGCTCAGGTTTGTAGCGCTTTGCGTCCCACAATAAACTGACGTTTATGCTGGTTTCAGAAACCGGAGTCACATAGGCTTCAAGCCCTGAACCCCAATGAATTTCAACAAACGCGCTCCAGGGTTCAACATTAAAATGATGTCGAACACCCCCAGCGTTTCAGCTTTGGGATTGTTGCTTCCAGATTTGCCAGTTTTCTAACCCGTGAATGCAGCCCATCTGCGCCAATCAATAGTTTTGGGTGAAAAACATTATTTTTAATACTGACTTCAGGATTTTCTTCTAAAGAACATGCTACAGAAGCCCCTTCTTGTATTTCAAGATTTGGTAAAGTTTCGGCACATTCAAGCAATGCGGCAGATAGCTTAGTTCGCTGAACACCCCATCCGCAACCTTCTGCAAAATTTGCTTCTGCAACACTACCCTTTGCGGAAACATAGCGGATCCCTTTAAAAAGGTGGTAGGGATATTTTTCCAGGAAAGGAGCTACTCCCAACTTCCTGAGATTATTAACACCCGAGGGCATAATACCTTCACCACAGGCTTTATCGATTGGATATTTTTGTTTTTCCAAAACCAATGTCGGTAGTTCATTCCTGGCACAGGCGATCCCCGTGAACAATCCGGCAGGACCGCCTCCAATTATGATTACATCATAGTTGTGTTCGGACATTTATGCCGTCCAGTTGGAGATTTGAACAAGAATACGGCCCCTTTGCTGTGACCAGAATGTCACAAACTTAACTGCACATTAGTATCACGCAGTGCTGTGCGCAAACCTTCTTCAATCACAGGATGGTAGAATGGCATTTCCAGCATTTGAGGAATTGTCATTTTCTGCTGGTGTGCCCATGACAGCAAATGCGCCAAATGTTCCGCCTGTGGACCAATGAATTCACTCCCCAGAAAAAGTCCAGAAGTTCGATCTGCATAAATATGCATCAAACCCTTGTTTTTAAGCATTACCCGACTACGGCCTTGTCCCTCAAAGGACAGTTTCCCCACAACTACATTTTCCTGTCCTTTTAGTTCACCCCATGACTGTCCTACCATTGCAATTTGAGGATCACAGAAAACAACCGAAATAGGAGATCTCCGCATACCTGATTTAATGTCCGGAAAACGTCCGGCATTGTCACCGGCAATTCTTCCCTCATCTGCCGCTTCGTGGAGCAATAGCATAGTGTTATTTACATCTCCGGCAATAAAAATAGACGAATCTCCGCATTGCATAGTATTTGGGTCAAACACCGGAACCTCCCGGGAATCAAGTTCAAGACTGGTGTTTTCCAATCCTAAGTTTATTACATTTGGGGAACGTCCGGTAGCCGCCAGTACATACTCAAAATTTTCTTCCTTTTCCTTGCCGTCTTCCCTGTCAACAAAACGAATCTTTACTTGATCACCTTCACGCTCCAAACCATGCAGATTGGCTTTCGTATCGAGAGGGAATTCGGCTTGAAACACCTTTTCTGCATAATCCCTGATTGCCATATCGCTGAGAGGTGTAAGTGAACCTGAACGCCCAAAAACCCTTATACGGACTCCAAGTCGGTGCAATGCCTGACCAAGCTCAATCCCAATCAGGCCCGGGCCAAAAACAGCAACTGACTCCGGTAGTGTTTCCCATTCAAATACATCGTCATTGACAATCAGTCTATCACCAAGCCCTTTAAACATCGGCATGAGTTTTGGAGAAGAACCGGTTGCAATTACGACTGATTTGGCTTCAATTATCTCCTCACCAACCCCAAGTCTATGATCATCAAGAAATTTTGCATGGTTTCGAAGGTGGTGTTTTTGATCAATATTTTCAATATCGTCCAATACAAACCCCACAAATCGGTCACGTTCACCTCGAATGCGCTCCATCACTTCTCTACCATTGACAACAGGTTTTGCTGTCTGAATTCCAAAGCCGGAAGCAGTCTCTACTGAATGAGCCGCTTCTGCAGCAGCAATTAGGAGTTTGCTGGGCATACAACCAACACGGGCGCAGGTAGTTCCGTAAACTCCTCCTTCGATCAGTACAACTTTTTCAGAGTGTTTTCGTGCAGCACGAAAAGCCGGAAGCCCGGCAGAACCGGCACCTATGATGGCAACATCAACCTGACGATTCGATTTTTGTGAATTATTCAACAATGCCTTTATTGATTGAGATTTTTAAAATGTGTATGACTAGATCCACTCAGATTTAGTCCCTAAAAAACAAAACAATTCTGAAACGATTACGTTTCTTAAAGTAAACATTCATTAAATTGGATCAAGAATAATTAGCTCTTAAACCAATTCTATCACTACGATTTAACATGAACATCCTTACTGTTTCAAGGTGAATCAATGTTTTATAAGTCTTTGTCTTAATTATTTGACAAACCTTTGCAAAACAAATTATTAAGTTTGGCAGCTTAAACAAAACAGACTCCACTATTTTATTTGAATAAATTATTTACAATGCTTGCAAACTTCATTAAGTACTCCTAGATTATTGCCATTATTTTTACAATTTTTCACTAACTTTTCATCAACCATGATTTAAAAAATAATGAAGGCACTTTGTCACTATATCATCTTCAGGAAAGAGGGTATTGCTTTGGAATCCAGTTCAGTAGAAAAAATTCTGAAACAAACCTAACATACATTCATGCTATGGTTTAACATTGAACAAGTTTATCGAACTTTGATTTTGTATATATTTTATAAATTTATTCTATTTATTATCAATTATTTATGAACTTATTTGTTATTTTGAATTCTTTTTTGTTGATTTTTCAGTTAGATTTGCTTTATACTAAATTAGTCAGTGTGATACAGAAGCTATTCCATGGATAGGAAAAAACTTCGCCAATTCTAGTCTGAATACGTAGGTGAGTGTTGGCGTAAGAAAAACAGCAAATGGATTTGCTATTAAAGAAGAATGGAGTTTAGTAAAAAAATTTTGATATTTCTGACTTCATTTAGGCAACATGTTTTATCATTGCCTGTTTTATTTATAATTCTTCTCTCCCTTTTCCTGATCGTCCCTGAAACTAGCCAATCCCCGAATATAGCCTATTATCCTCAGCATTCACAGTATCATCCGAGGATTTTTCCAACTACTAAAGTCAAACTTAAAGTCCCCGATTCTCCTGCAAATTCAGTAAAACATTTAGAAATTCTTCAATCCATTCCGGATTTAAGCACAAACCAACTGCTACAGTCCGTTGGGAATCTGCATCGATCTTATTTTGAAAAAAAGAAGAATCAATTTTTCAACGAAAGAATGCGAAGAATTATCATGATGTTTATGCAATTCGAATCAATCAGTAGGCAAATATTCAATCGGGGCACAGTAAGTTTACCGACCCAAACAGATTTAGAAGGTTTGGCTGACCACGTCGTTGAAAGTCGCTGGTATCGTGAGGCATTAAATCGATTTTCTTCAAATAATGCTTACGGTTTTTCTGAGGAACGTATGCTCCGAGTTTTAATGTCCATTCACACGGCTGCACATTTTTTTGAAGTACCATACCCTACTCTATTCTGTTTGTTTTTTCAGGAATCAAAATTTGATTTTCTGGCCAACAGCGCAACTGGTGCAAAAGGAATTGGACAACTCACCAGTATTGGGTTACGGGAAGTACAACGGTTAAGGAATGCTTCAGAAATGGAGTTAAAACTACAGAAAACTGCATTTCATCTAAATCGAGTTTATACGGACCCGCAAATACAAAAATGGCTAGAAAACCTCGGTTTCAAAATAAATTTTGCTAAAATTTCTCCTATACCAGAAAAAATAGAATTTACACGACTTTCCTCTTCTTTTATGCGGGAAGTTGGAAAAGAACTTGTAAAGGAGGGCCAGTCCTATGGAGAAAATACCAGCTTACTGTGGTTCCTCAGCAAAAGGCTGAGAAGGGGGGATATTCTCTCCAACCGTTTTGCGCACATGCACAAAGTCTTTTCTCAGATGCTAGAAGAGCAATATGCAAGTTCACAAGCAAGTGCCTATAACATTGAAACAAATATTCTTTTGTCCACAATTCTCTTTAGCCATTATTACCGCTATCGATGGCGCAATAACAAGCAGGTTTTCAATCTACCCCCAGAAGCAAGGGTTATATTGGCCACATCTGCATATAATCATGGACAAACGGGAATGCGTCGTTTTTTGATCAATCTTAAACAAGAGTTCCCAATGCTGGATTTTCAAGCACTTTCTTCTAAAAAATTAAGAATCCTGTTTACTATCCGCCGATTATCAAATGCTATTAAGCAGTCCCCTCGCAAGATCAAGGAAGTTTCAAGGCACGTCCGAAATATTATGGATTGTGCAGAAAA
>JYMV01024799.1_pt1 | contig 43599 bp, 46 predicted proteins | sample 338911 | NCBI WGS metagenome assembly JYMV01 (sample SAMN03354496, study PRJNA234377) | hydrothermal vent metagenome | biome: Deep sea; feature: Hydrothermal plumes at the Eastern Lau Spreading Center, Western Pacific Ocean; material: Seawater | place: Tonga | collected 2009 | depth 2000 m m | reverse complement strand
CCCCAAAAATATCAATGGGCGCTATTGCCGAAGGAATTGCCCATAATTTCCTAATCACAAAAGGACTATCCCCTATCGCCCGAAATTACCGCACTCGCTTTGGCGAAATAGATTTAATTATGAACGACAATAAAACATTAGTTTTCATTGAAGTCCGTTATCGTTCATATGATCACTTCGGCTCAGCGGCTGAAAGCATCACCAAAAAAAAACAAAACCGTATCATTCAAACCGCACAACATTTTATAATGTCACGTCAAGTAACCGCGGCCATCAGGTTTGATGTAGTCGCAGTAGAACCAGACACATCAAAAAAAGTTACATGTAACTGGATAAAAAATGTTTTTCAAGACTGTTTATAAAACCCAATGACAATGCAAGATCGGATCAATCAACACTTTACTGCCAGTATCGAAACAAAACAGGCCACAGCCGCTTTACTGAGTCAAGACATCTGTGCCGCAGCACAAATATTGGTCGCCGCCCTGCTCGAAGGCAAAAAAATATTAACGTGCGGGAATGGTGGCTCAGCGGCCGATGCCCAGCATTTCTCCTCTGAATTACTTAATCGTTTTGAACGAGAACGCCCGCCATTACCCGCTATCGCACTGACAACGGACAGTTCAACACTCACATCTATTGCTAATGACTATCATTACAATCAAGTTTTTGCAAAACAACTCCGGGCTTTAGGGCAATCAGGCGATGTACTTGTCGCCTACACGACCAGTGGTAACTCAGAATCGATCATTCATGCTATTAATACCGCACATGACAAAAAAATCACCACCATTGCATTAACCGGAAAAGAAGGGGGTGCAGTTGCTGACTTACTACTTGAGAGTGACATTGAAATCAGGGTTCCGTCACAATCAACGGCCCGCATTCAAGAAACCCATTTATTAATCACACACTGCCTCTGTGATCTGATCGACCATCAATTATTCGGTGACTAAATTATGACTATATTTCGCATTTACCTACTCTGCACCCTCAGTCTATTAACCGGCTGCAGCCAACTGGGCACGTTTGCATCGGAAATCTCTGGACTTTCTCTACTCCATGACCGACGACACAGTGACACAATCATAAATGATGAGATTATTGAACAAAGAGCCATGATGGATTTATTAAGCAATGAACCCCTCTTTGTTCATACTCACATTAATGTCACTGCTTATAACGGTGCCATCCTGGTTACCGGCGAATCACCAACGCTCAACTTACATAAAAAAGCTATTGCAATTTTACGGATCATCCCCGGCGTTAAATTTGTTCACGATCATCTCAGAACAACTCAGCCCAGTTCATTTTACACCCGCAACCGAGACACTTTTATTACTGCTAAAGTCAAATTAGACCTAGCCAACATCAACTATATTCCTGGTTTTGATGCAACCCGCGTAAAGGTTATCACTGAAAACGCTACTGTTTATCTAATGGGCTTAGTCCGAAAATCCGAAGCTAAAGCCGTAATCAACCGAGCCAATAAAATATCAGGGGTCAATGAAGTTATTCAGGCATTTGAATATATAGATTAATCTATAAAAAATTATCCTTACCACACTTAAATATCAACAACAGATATACGCATTGAAAGATCAATCGCCGAAATGTTTTTTGTTAATGCACCCACTGAAATAAAATCAACGCCCGTCCGTGCGACGGCATAAAGGGTCTCCAACGTAACATCACCCGACGCTTCCAATGGTATTCTGCCCGCAACCCACGCTACTGCCTCACGCATTTCCTCAAGAGAGAAATTATCCAGCATAATCCGGTCTGGATGCGCTGCCACAGCTTCTCTCAGCTCACTCTGATTTTCCACTTCCACTTCAACGACAACTGAACTAATTAACCGGGCCCTAGATACCGCTGCTGAAATTGATCCTGCCGCAATAATATGATTCTCTTTAATTAATATTCCATCATACAAACCCACTCGATGATTCAAACAGCCCCCACACTTGACGGCATATTTTTGTGCCAAACGAAGCCCGGGCAAGGTCTTACGCGTATCAAGAATCTGACAATTTGTCCCGACGACTGCACGGGAATATTGCCAAGATTCAGTGGCCACCGCAGATAATGTCTGCAATACATTAAGCGCAGTACGCTCCCCTGTTAGCAATCCGCGCGCACCCCCTGAAAGTGTACACAATTGAATACCAGCATCAACCCACTCACCTTCCTCAACCAACCATACGATTTCAACATGCTCATCTAAAGATCTAAAAACTGCGTTAAACCACGCCTGCCCACAAACAATCATTTTTTGTCGAGTAATAACCGTTGCGTCAGCCTGAGACTTTTCTGGAATAATCAGCGCCGTTAAATCTCCAGAGCCTATATCTTCACGTAAGAACACGTCAACTTGCTCTTCAATGCTCACCATTATCTATACTTCCTCATCAATAGAAACTTCTTCAGAAAAACGTTAAACACAGCACCTTGACAGTTTACTATCACTTTCTATCTAATAACCCACAGGTTACTAATCACTTTAACAAATTTAAAATCATGCAAATAATCCAGCACTGGTTAAGTCAGGCAATCCACTGCCCTTCTCCTAATTTTGATGAACGCCCCGATCAGTCTGACATTTCACTCATTGTCATTCATTGCATCAGCCTGCCCGCTGGGCAATATAACAATAATAATATTGACCTTTTCTTTAGAAACAAATTGCTGACCCAAGCAGACCCGTCCTTTCAACATATTGCCAAAATGAAAGTTTCTGCCCACCTCCTTATCCGAAGAAACGGAAACATAACACAATACGTCCCTTTCAATATGCGCGCTTGGCACGCGGGACAATCACTTTATCAAGGTCGAAGTCAATGTAATGATTTCTCAATCGGAATTGAGATGGAAGGCACCGATGATTCACCCTACCAAGAAGACCAATACCTTTCACTAGCGCACGTTATAAAACACTTAATCTCTCATTATCCCAAACTAACAACAGAACAAATAACCGGACACAGCACTATTGCTCCCGACAGAAAAAGCGACCCGGGTCGCTACTTTAACTGGGAAAAAATACACCACCTGCTCAAAACCCGTTAACCCGATTATCAATCGGTTACTTTTAATGAAAAAGAATCTAATAGCATCAAACCAACCCCCACAGTAATGGCACAATCAGCAATATTAAAAACAGGCCAATGCCATGTCTGATAATAAAGATCGACAAAATCAATCACATAACCCAAAACAACACGATCAATCAAATTCCCTATAGCCCCACCTAAAACCAAAGATAAAGCAACTGCCATCAACCATTCATGTGGCTTCAACCTAATTAGCCAAACAACCAAAACAATACTAATAACAACGGCAAACAGGGCAAAAAACCACCGCTGCCACCCGCCCGCTTGACTGAGAAAACTAAATGCTGCGCCGGTATTGTGCACATAGGTAAAATTAACAAACGGCATAACCGCAATCGTCTGGTACAGTTCCATTGTTGCAAGCACTGCGAATTTAGTGACTTGATCAAACACGACCATGACTACAGACAACCATAACCAACGAGCCATCGACTTATTCACTTTATACAAACACCCGCGCCTCACCCTCAGCACAAACGTTTTCAATACAGCGACCACACAATTCTGGATGAGAATCATCTTGCCCTATATCTTCTGAGTGATGCCAACAGCGCACACATTTTTCATGTGAAGAGACGACTAACTTGAGCTTTACCCCTGAGATTTCCGTATTAATCACATCCTCAGTACATTCTGTTATATTGCTAACTCTCGTTGCCGAGGTAATAAAAACAAAACGCAACTCAGAACCCAACCGTTGTAACAATTCTTCTATCTCATTCGAACAAAACAGTTCTACCTCAGCATTTAATGAAGCGCCAATGTCACCGGACCGTCTTAAAGCCTCAAGCTCTTTACTGACGGCTTCACGAATAGTGATAATTTGCCCCCAATCTTGCCGGCTAAATAGATCACCCTCAGTTAATTGAAATAAGCCGTCATACCAAGTCTCTAGAAAAACACTGTCTGATCGCTCCCCAGGTAAATACGACCAGATCTCGTCTGCGGTATAACAGGTAATTGGTGCCAACCATCGCGTCAACGCCTCAGCAACATGATACATTGCCGTCTGTCCAGATCGTCGCGCCAAGCTACCTTCTTTCATAGTATATTGTCGGTCCTTAATAATATCCAAATAAAAACCGCCTAAATCAATTGCACAAAAATGATGCACCTTCTGGTAAACCTGCAAAAATTCATAGTCGTCATAAGCGGCTATCACTTGCTGTTGCAATTCATAAGCACGATCAACGACCCATTTGTCCAAATACAATAAGTCATCGGGCGCAACACAATCAGAGGCAGGATCAAAACCATCTAAATTAGACAATAAAAAACGGGCCGTATTTCGTAATCTGCGATACACATCTGAAGTACGCTTAAGAATCTCATCAGAAACCGACATTTCACCCCGGTAATCAGTTGCAGCAACCCATAAACGCAAAACATCGGCACCTAAGGTTTTCATAATTGTTTGCGGTGCGACCACATTACCTTTTGATTTAGACATCTTTCGACCTTCAGCATCAACAACAAAACCATGCGTTAATACGGCCTTGTAAGGCGCCTCACCATTCAACGCAATAGCTGTCAACAAAGACGACTGAAACCATCCACGGTGCTGATCCGAACCCTCTAAGTACAGGTCTGCAGGGAAATGTAAATTAGCTCTTTCCTGAAGCACACTCGCATGCGTCACACCGGAATCAAACCAAACATCCAAGGTATCCGACATTTTTTCATAATGTTCTGCATCTACTCCGAGAAACTCTTTCACATCTAAGTCAAACCACGCTTCAATGCCTTTAGCTTCAATACGTTTTGCAATTGCTTCAATCAGCGTTTCTGTTTCAGGATGCAATTCACGAGTGACCTTATGAACAAATAAAGCGATAGGAACGCCCCAATTTCGTTGCCTTGAAATACACCAGTCAGGTCGACCTTCAACCATACCTTGAATTCTGACCTTGCCCCATTCAGGAATCCACTGAACATTCTCAATCGCAGCCAAAGCCATCTTACGAAGATTCGCCTGATCCATTGCAATAAACCATTGCGGCGTAGCTCTAAAAATAATGGGAGTTTTATGACGCCAGCAATGTGGGTAACTATGCTCAAGAGTGGCTTCATACGCCAATTTACCGCGCGCTTTAAGCACTGTTAACACATGAGCATTCGCTTTAAAGACATGTTCACCGGCAAAAAACTCTGTCCCCGGCAAAAAGACACCATTATCGGCCACGGGATTATCTACGGGTAAACCATATTTCAGACCCACCAGATAATCATCCTGCCCATGACCGGGTGCTGTATGCACCGCTCCAGTCCCGGCTTCCGTTGTCACATGATCCCCTAAAATAACCGGCACCTGACGATCATAAAAAGGATGCTGTAAAAACAAATTCTCAAAAACCTGACCGACGCAGACCGTCACTACAGTATGTTGCTCGATACCATACCTTGCAATAACATCTTCTAATAGTGCCCGTGCCACAACTAAACGTTCTGAACGCCCTGCTATGACATACTGAACAACAGCATATTCTAATTCCGGATGAAGTGCGACCGCCTGATTTGCAGGCAGTGTCCACGGCGTCGTTGTCCAAATTACAAAAGAAATAGGACCATCACCTTGGTTCTCTACAGGCTCACATCGATCCCAAAAACTGTGCTCATCAACAACCTGAAATTTAACATCAATCGCCGGCGACTGCTTATCTTCATATTCCACTTCTGCCTCAGCTAAAGCGGACCCACAATCGGTACACCAGTGCACAGGCTTAGCACCTTGTTGTAAGTGGCCTCGACTGGCAATTTTACCTAAGGATCGTACAATATTCGCTTCAACGTGATAATCCATCGTTAAATACGGTGTTTCCCACTCACCAAAAACCCCTAACCGAATAAATTCATCTCGCTGCATAGCGACTTGCTTGCCCGCATAATCACGGCACAATTCACGAAACTTCGCAGCACTAATTTTATCGCCCGCTTTCCCTGATTTCTTCTCAACCATTAACTCAATAGGCAATCCATGGCAATCCCACCCGGGAATATAATGCGCATCAAAACCACTGAGTGTTTTTGACTTCACAATCATATCCTTCAACACCTTATTAACCGCATGGCCTATATGAATAGCACCGTTTGCATACGGAGGGCCATCATGCAGAATAAACTTTTCCCGTCCATCATATGCCGCTCTTATCGCCTGATATAAAGACGACTTTTGCCAATGATTTAAACGCTCCGGTTCTCTTTGCGCCAAATTAGCCTTCATTGGGAAAGCTGTTTTAGGTAAATTCAGTGTCTTTTTATATTCCATGGTCCTATCGTCTTTAATAGTCTAAGCTACCTTTCGCAACAGTTATATCTTCTCTAATCTGAAGCTTAAGTTCTTCTAGAGACTGAAAGTGTTTTTCATCTCTAATCTTCTTCTTAAAATGTACTTCTACGTAACGCCCGTATATATCCTCATCGAAATCAAACAGATGAACTTCCAACAAAAGTCCTCTGCCACTTACGGTTGGCCGGCTACCCACATTAGCAACACCACAGACCGCTTGCCCACCCAAGCCTGTCAAGGTAATAACGAACACACCAACAAGCGGAGGGTTTTTCCTAAACATCTCAATATTAGCCGTTGGGAAACCTAAGGTACGCCCTCGCTTGTCTCCGTGAACCACACGCCCACAGACAGAAAAAGAACGCCCCAAAAACAATGCCGCACTGCCAAGGTCTCCTTTTGCTAAAGCATCACGGATTAACGTGCTACTCACTCTTTTACCCTTTATTAAGAAAGGCTGAGTGTCACAAACATCAAAACCCATTTCCTTACCGCAGGCTTTCAACAATGAGAAAGTCCCGCGTCTTGCTTTACCAAAATGAAAATCATCGCCTACTACCAAGTATTTAACATTCAAACTATTACATAGCACTTCTTGAATAAAATACTCAGGCTCCCAGTCAGCTAAAATACGGCTAAAACGAAGAACGTATACTTCGTCAACAGGCAACCGTTTTAACTGCAGTATTTTCTCACGCAATCGCGTTATTCGTGCGGGCCCGTTATCACCTTGAAAATACTCCAGTGGCTGCGGCTCAAATAGCATAATAACGACGGGTAACCCTGCCCTTGCACCCTCTCGAGCTAATCCACTGATAACAGATTGGTGGCCTAGATGCACGCCATCAAAATTTCCAATGGTCAACACACAGCCCTCAGGAAATTTTCTTGAGTGACTTAACCCCCGAATTAATCGCATAAATTATTTCTTTTTTGTAACTTTAAATTTTAACATTTTTTAACATCCCCTCATAGCCTGCTACCTTTAAACACGCCCACCTAAGTGTCGAAGCCGTAATCCAAGCAGCAATAATGTCAACAAATAAACCAAAAAACCAATCGCTATCCACTGTACTAGTTCAAAAACACGCTCGCCCATCTGCCAATCAGACCAAACGGCGCCGTAAACGAAATAATACAGCACACACCCCATTGCTATATTGGCAATGACAACCCTCACTATAAATAAACCCCAACCCGTCTTGGGCTGAAAAATTTTATGTTTCAATAATGTTCTCAGTAACAAACCGGCATTTAAGAAGGCACTGAGCGAGGTTGCTAAAGCCAAACCTGCATGCGCCAAGGGGAACACCAAACAAATATTAAGCACCATATTAAAACTCACCGCATAAATACCAAACCTGACGGGTGTTTTCATATCTTGTCTTGCCGTAAATCCCGGGACCAAAATCTTAACCAAGACAAAGCCTAACAATCCTAACGCATAAGCAAACAAACTTCTTCCCGCCATGACAACATCATAATCACCAAAACTTTCATATTGAAACAGCGTTGACAACACAGGCTCAGCCAAAATAGCCAATCCTACCGACGCTGGGATACTGATAATCATGACCCAACGAAGCCCCCAATCCAGCGCATCAGAAAACGACTTTTCATCATTCGCCGCATAATTTTTAGACAGCCTAGGTAAAATCACGGTCGCTAATGCTATTCCAAAAACACCTAATGGAAATTCAACAAGCCGGTCCGAATAATAAAGCCAAGAAATACTTCCCACTGCCAAAAACGATGCAATTAAGGTATCTAGCAATAAATTAATTTGAGTTACTGAGGCGCCAAATAGTGCCGGCACCATTAAAGACATAATTTTCTTAACACCTGGATCCTTAAAACCAAATCGCAAACGTGGCAACAAACCTAAGCGCATTAATGCCGGAAATTGAAATAACAATTGAACGATTCCGGCTACAAAAACACCCCAAGCAAGCGCCATAACCGGCTCATTCATGAATGGGGCCAACCATATAGCGGCTCCAATTAAACACAGATTCAAAAAGACCGGTGTAAACGCTGGCACAACAAATTTTCCAAACGTATTTAAAATCCCGCCGGCAAAAGCAACCGATGAAATAAAAAACAAGTAAGGAAAAGTCAATCGCAACAACTCTACCGCCAATTCATATTGACCGCTCTTTTCCCACAAAAAACCAGGAGCAAAAACAAGAATAAGAACCGGAGCAGCGGCGACACCAATAATAGTTAGCACAATCAAAACTAACGCTAAAGTTCCCCCCGTTCGGTCCACAAATTGTTTTAATGCCTCTTTACCATGCTGTTCCTTATATTCAGCCAGTACTGGAACAAAGGCCTGAGAGAAAGCGCCCTCAGCAAAAAGACGCCTTAAGAAGTTGGGTATCTTAAAGGCCACAAAAAATACATCTGTGCCCGCATCGGCACCAAACAGACGCGCCAGCAACATGTCACGGATGAATCCCATAATACGGGACAACATCGTCATAAAACTAACAACTGCTGTGGATTTTAATAATTGTTTACTCAAAACAGGCTATTTCTATCAAAAGGATTAAATCAAAGTTTGACAATAATAGCATTAATTAAGATAATACTAGATTGATTGCAACTACTTAAAGAATAAATCATGGCAAACTCACCACAAGCAAAGAAAAGAGCGCGTCAAGCGGAAAAGCACCGCGCATTAAATGCGTCTCAACGCAGCAACCTAAGAACCTATATCAAGGCTGTTATTGCTGCTATTAACAACGGCGACCTGGAAGCCTCAAAAAAGGCCTACCAAAAAGTGGTTTCTGTTATCGATTCAGCTGTAAGCAAAGGCTTAATTCATAAAAATAAAGCCGCTCGCAGCAAAAGCAGACTGAACGCTAAGGTCCACACATTGGCAGTAGCCGGATAAGAAGATTACACAAGGGTAGGCGCTCACGCCTACCCTTGTAATCATTCTACAGTAACACCAAGTTATCCCGGTGTATCACTTCGACGTCATCACTATACCCCAGCAAACGCTCAAACTCGTCACTTGAACAACCCTTAATTAACTGCACATCATTCGCAGCATAATTAACCAACCCTCGGGCAACCTCATGCCCGGCAAAATCAACACAGGAAATAAGATCCCCCCGTTTAAATACGCCATCAACGGCCGTTATTCCAACGGCTAAAAGACTCTTCCCTGACTCCCTTAAAACCCGAACTGCACCATCATCCAGAGAAAGACATCCTTTAACCTGAAGATGCCCAGCTAACCATTGCTTTCTTGCGGCAAAACGAGCAATGTCCGGTTTTAAAAATGTCCCTATCCTTTCACCCGCCACCAACTTTAAAATAACCTCTTCATCGTAACCTGAGGCAATCATTGTTGCCGCACCTGAACGCGCCGCTAGTTTTGCCGCAGAAATCTTAGTCGCCATTCCACCGCGCCCTAATCCACTTCGACTCCCACCGGCCATCGCATCCAGCGCCGACTCATTAACACCGATCACATCAATCAACTGAGCATCTTTATTAATACTCGGATCACTATCAAACAAACCCAATTGATCAGTCAGAATAATCAATAAATCCGCCTCAACAAGATTAGCCAATAAAGCCGCTAAAGTATCATTGTCACCAAAACGTATTTCCTCGGTAGCAACCGCATCATTTTCATTAATAATCGGCACAACCCCATAACCCAACAAGGTCAACAAGGTACTCCGAGCATTTAAATAGCGCTGACGATCAGACAAATCATCATGGGTTAATAACACTTGGGCGGTATGCAAGCGATGACTCTGAAAACTATTCTCATAAGCCTGAACTAAACCCATTTGACCCACAGAAGCTGCCGCCTGCAGTTCATGCAAGGAACGTGGCCGCTCGGTTAAATTAAGACGACAAATGCCTTCAGCAACTGAACCCGATGAAACCAATAAGACATCCATTCCACGCTGACGCAAATTTGCAATCTGCGCCACCCAATCAGCCATAGCAGATACGTCAAGACCCTCACCCCCTTTGGTGAGCAAAGAACTACCAATTTTTATAACAATTCGTCGTGATTGAAGAAAATCAGGTCTCGTCACTGACTTGCTCTCGACTCTGTTCTAAAAAATCCATAATAGCGAACATCAAACCACCCACTCCATTCTTTTTTATGGCCGAGATCTTGTGCACAGGACCTGACCAATTCAATGCATCTACGATCGCCTGACAATGCACCTCTACAGCATCGTCCTGCAACCTATCTATTTTATTCAACACCAACCATCGTGTTTTTTTAGCTAAATCATCGCTCCATAACGCAAGCTCGGCCACAATCTTCTCCGCGGCTTCAACCGGCGAAATATCTGACTCATACGGCTCAACATCAACGATATGAAGCAATAAGCGCGTCCTAGACAAGTGCTTCAAGAACTGCAACCCTAAGCCCGCCCCCTCTGAGGCACCTTCAATAACTCCTGGAATATCTGCAATAACAAAGCTACGCAAGTCATCGACTCTGACTACCCCTAAATTAGGATGCAATGTGGTAAAAGGATAATCAGCCACCTTAGGCTTAGCTGAGGAAACCTGCCGAATCAAACTGGACTTACCTGCATTTGGCATGCCCAACAAACCCACATCAGCAATTAATTTAAGCTCTAAATTTAAAAACCGATGCTCCCCCGGAGTCCCTTTAGTCGTCTTACGCGGCGCCCGATTAGTGCTACTTTTAAAACGCGCATTACCCAAACCATGAAAACCACCTTTAGCAACCAACAAAACATCGCCTGATGCCGTTAAATCGCCAATTTTTTCACCCGTCGCTGAATCGTAAACGAGCGTCCCGGGCGGCACAACCACATGACAATCATCACCCATACTCCCCGTACAATTGCGCCCCATACCATTTTGACCACGCTGCGCCCGATGCACAGAATGATAACGAAAATCAACTAAAGTATTTACATTTTCAGTCGCCACCAAGTAAACACTTCCACCGTCGCCACCGTCGCCACCGTCTGGCCCGCCAAGTGGAATATATTTCTCACGGCGAAAACCAATGGCTCCGTTGCCGCCATCACCCGCTTCAACACGAATCCGCGCCTCATCAACAAACTTCATTACTTATTCCCTTCGTTTCATAAAGAACAACCGCACCATTAAAGCAAGCCATCACAAAAAACATATAACTATCACCACAAACAAAAAAGCCCCACCAAAAGGTGGGGCCTTAATAAACCATGTACCACTAAAGCGTCAATGCTTTTACATGCACTTATGCAGTTACAACACTCACATAACTGCGTTTTTTAGGTCCTTTAACCTCAAAGACAACGCGCCCTTCCGCTTTTGCAAAAAGCGTATGGTCTTTACCACAACCAACATTTACGCCCGGATGAAACCGTGTGCCACGCTGACGAACGAGAATATTTCCCGCAGCGACCGTTTCTCCACCATAACGTTTAACACCTAATCGCTTCGATTCCGAATCGCGACCGTTCCGAGTACTACCGCCTGCTTTCTTATGAGCCATCTTCTAACCCCAACTAAATATAAATTATGCAGAAATGCCAGTAATCTGGACTTCCGTGTAATATTGACGATGCCCCATTTGCTTCATTTGGTGCTTACGTCTTTTAAACTTAATGATCTTAATTTTCTTGTGTCGTCCTTGCGAGGTAACTTTTCCGATTACCTTACCCCCGCTAACGAAAGGCTGACCCACTTTAACTGCATCATCCGATTGTACTAACAGTACTTTATCGAATTCCACATCATCACCTGAATCTACATCCAGCTTCTCTATTTTAAGGACTGACCCTTCTTCAACGCGATATTGCTTACCGCCTGTTTGAATTACCGCATACATCTAGTTAATCTCCACGGAACATGGTTATTTAAATTAATCAGCAATTCTAACTATAAATACCAATGTCGTCAACCCGAAATTCATCATTCACACCACTACCGCTATTAAAACAATAGAAATCCCAACGATCGACATAACTTTTATGTAAAATACCCTCAACATTTTATCTGAAAAAGTCACGATGCCAGCACAAAACCAAGAACAAAACGCATTTAACATTAATCAGCCCATTAATTTTAATGTCATCAAAACACTCACTCTTGATGACAGTAAAGCAACAGACCAACTCATTCTGAATGAGCTCAACTCCGATGTTGCTCTGATTAATCAAATTGGCCACTATATTGTCGGTAGTGGCGGCAAAAGGTTACGCCCCATGTTATTGCTTCTTGCAGCCAAAGCATTGAACTATGATGGTAAGCAACACTTAACACTTGCCGCGGTTATTGAATTTATTCATACCGCCACACTCTTACATGATGATGTTGTTGATGAGTCTGACTTAAGACGTGGCAAAGACTCTGCTAATGCCGTATGGGGTAATGCTGCCAGCGTTCTCGTCGGTGACTTTCTTTATTCCAAAGCCTTTGAAATGATGGTGAGAGCTGACAACATGCGCGTCATGGAAATTCTCTCTAAAACGACAACCGCAATCGCAGAAGGCGAAGTACTTCAACTCCTTAACTGCAACAACCCAACAACCACAGAGGCAAGTTATCTGGAAGTTATCTCCAGAAAGACAGCGATCCTCTTTAGTGCGGCAACACGTCTTAGCGCTCTGTTAGTCGACGCGTCTTCTGAAACAGAGGCACAAATGGCAGCCTACGGCATGCACCTGGGAAATGCCTTCCAACTCATTGATGACGCATTAGACTACAAAGCCAATGCTGAAGAACTCGGCAAAAACCTAGGCGACGACCTCGCCGAAGGAAAACCGACACTACCACTGATCCACGCCATTGAACACGCTAACGAACGCGATGCTCAAATTATTATTGATGCTATCAGAGAAGGCGACCGTAACGCATTTAACGATGTTTACAAGATTGTTCAAGCCACAGGGGCCATTAAATACACGGAGAAACGTGCGGATGAAGAAGCCCAAAAAGCAATCAATGCACTAGCCTTAATACCCGATTCACCTTATAAACAAGCGATGATGCAATTGGCTGTTTTTTCAGTGCAACGAAATTATTAAACCACCTCAAGCAGAGTTGCTAAGCGCAAACGATTTGTCGCCCTATTTGAATAAAAAGCCTACTTCTCCGTTACCACTGCATCAATAAAATTTTTCCGTAATCGTTGGCGAACCGTTTCTACCGCTGACATACTCAAAAATGGTCCGAGCTTTACCCGGTACCAGTTAACATCACCGATCCTTGCTAATTCTATTTTTGATTCAACACCTATTAATGCCAACTTAGCTTTAAGTCGGTCTGCATCTTTATTATTCCTGAATGAACCCGCCTGCATCATATAATGCGTATTCCCCACTTTTCCTACCTTCTCCTCACGCTTACGGGTTTTTATCTCATAATCTGGAATAATCACCTCTTTTTCCGGGAGTAAGGTAAAAAAATCATAGCGCGGTTCATGGCGCTGTTTTTTCTTAACCGGTGCACTTTCCTTAGGCGTTGATACCGTCGTCTGATGCTGCTTCGGTGCCGATTCAAGAACTTCAGTAACACCCTGCTCAGAAACAACTGCGCTCTGATGACGAAGGCTGTTTAAAAAATAACCAAACCCAAGCAACAACAAAAAAACCAATAACACCTTCCAACCAGAAACACCCTTATTAGCGTTTTTACTTATAGGCTGTGCTCTATTTTTAAAATCTTTTACCATCACATTGACTCTGGACTATTAACACCCAACAAACCCAAACCATTCGTAAGACACTGCTGAATAGCCCCGATAAGATTAATTCGCGCATCACGCAACTTCACATCATCAACTAAAAACTGCTGTGCATTGTAATAAGCATGAAAATGATTAGCCAATTCACGTAAAAAATGAACCAAATGGTGCGGTTCATATTTCAACGCCGAACGCTCAACCACCTCGGGGTATTGCGTCAATAACCCAATCAACGATACCTCATGATCAGTCAATAACAAATCAAGACTTTCCAGCCCTTGCTGACTGTTTCGTGACAAACCTTTTTCTTCCAGCTGCCGTAAAACACTGCAAATCCGAGCATACGCATATTGCACATAAAAAACGGGGTTATCATTAGTTTTACTGGTCGCCAACTTCAGATCAAAATCCATATGCTGGTCTGATTTACGCAAAACATAAAAAAAACGCGCAGCATCGACACCCACTTCATCGCGCAAATGACGCAAGGTAATGAAATCACCTGAGCGCGTTGACATTGGTACTTTTTCTGCACCTCGGTACAAAACAGCAAACTGCACTAGCAATACTTCTAATTTATCTGCATCAGCACCTAAGGCTGTCATCGCAGCTCTAACCCGAGGAACATAACCGTGATGATCGGCTCCCCAAATATTAATAATACGTTCAAACCCCCGATCCAATTTATTCATATGGTAGGCGATATCTGATGCAAAATAAGTTGTTTGGCCATTTTCCCTAACCACAACACGATCTTTTTCATCCCCTAACAAACTGGATGCAAACCAAGTTGCACCCTCTTTCTGATAAAGATGACCCGCTTTATCTAAACGCTCTAATGCATCCCCAATGGATCCATCATCAACCAATAAACTTTCAAAAAACCAGTGCTGATAATCAACACCAAATTCCGCCAAATCTTCTCTGATATCAGCCAATATAGCGGTTAACCCTACTTGAAATATTTGCTCATAGCGCTCTTGCCCCAATAATACCCGTGCCTTATTAATGAGCCCATCAATATGCTTTTCTTTATCGCCACCGTGCGGTTCATCCATGGGGACATCGTCAAAAACGTCGTCTGTTAAACAACAAAAGTCCTGTTTGACCCGATCAAAAAATTGACGCGCAATCACTTCAATATAAGCGCCCCGATAGCCATTACTTGGAAACTCAAGCGCTTGCCCACAACATTGCAAATAACGCAGCCAAATACTGGTCGCCAAAATATCCATTTGTCGGCCGGCATCATTGACATAATATTCATTAGCAACGTCGTAACCTACGGCACGCAATAACTCAGCCACAACAGAACCATAGACCGCACCACGACCATGCCCTACATGCAAGGGCCCTGTGGGATTGGCAGAAACAAATTCAACCTGCACTTTCTTACCGGCACCGACCTGACTTTTACCAAAAGAAGGTCCCAAACGTAAAATATCCGCAATAATCTGGTGTTGCGCAGTGGGCTTAACAAAGAAATTTATAAAACCCGGCCCGGCTATTTCTACCTTTTCAACACTCGCATCATCCGGCAAGGCTGCAATAATCGCCTCGGCCAATTGTCGGGGCGCTGTTTTGGCGGATTTTGCCAACATCATTGCCAAATTGCTCGCAAAATCACCATGCTGAGCATCCCGCGTCCGCTCAACACTAATTTCTGGAATCCAGTCTGACTGTAGAACTGATTGTTCAATCAATCCTTCTACGGCCTGCTGTAATAAGGCCACCACCTTCTGTTTCATATAAACGACTTCTATCAATTCAAAAATAATGAGCTATTATCCAATAACTATCTCGGATTATCTAGCGACAGACATCTATCACTGGTAAATAGTTTAAATTCCAGCCTCTCATTAGTATAAGTCCACAGGATCCACGTCGATAGACCACCGAACTTTTCTAGCCATTTGAAAAGCGTCCACTTCCTTAACTAAAAACTCCAATATTTGATGCAACTGTTTCCTCTGATTTGCCTGCAACAATAATTGATAATGAAAACGCTCTGCGCGCCTGACAATAGGGGCCGGGACCGGGCCTAAGACGCAAACACTTCCCGTTACGTGAGGCGCCAAGAATGACTGCACTTGCTGCAAAAATGCCATTGCCAATGACGCTGAAACTGCACTTACTCGGAATAACGCCTGAAAACTAAAGGGTGGTAACCCTGCCACCTTCCTTTCTAACAAGCTCTCTTTAGCGAATGCCGCAAACCCTTTTTCAATCAAGGTTCTTAACAAGACATGATCCGGTTGCCGTGTCTGCAGAAGTACCAACCCCTTTTTATGAGACCGACCGGCTCGACCAGAAACCTGAACAATCAACTGCGCCAACCTTTCCGGCGCATGATAATCAACACTGAATAAACCACTGTCGATATCAATAATACCCACTAACGTGACATTCTCAAAATGATGGCCTTTTGAGAGCATTTGAGTGCCTAATATAACCTTGGCTTGCCCAGAATGAATGCCTGCCAATGCGACCTCTAAATCATTTCGATGACGAACACTGTCTCTATCTATACGAACAACCCGATCTTGACCAAATTCTTCTACCAACGCTCTTTCAACACGCTCCGTTCCAATCCCTAACGACACTAATTCCGCACACCCACAAGCCTCGCACTGCTGCTTTTTTCGATGTTGATAATCACAATGATGGCACCGTAACACCCCCAATTTCTTATGCAAAACCAGATTAACATCGCAACGTGGACACCGAGCAACCCACCCGCAACCGTGACACATCACGGCGGGTGAAAACCCTCGCCGGTTTAAAAACAAAATCACTTGTTCGCCTCGGGCAACTGTTTTTTTGATCGCATCCATTAATGGCCCGGACAACCCATCTACCAATCGCTGATTACGAATATCTAACAATTTTACTGTGGGTAATACCGCTGCCCCGATGCGCTGCGTTAAGGTAAGCTTTTGGTACCGACCATTCAACACATTACTTATGCTCTCTAAAGAAGGCGTTGCTGACCCCAAGATAATCGGTATATTTCGTTTCTTTGCTTTTAATAACGCCATATCCCGAGCGGAAAACCGCAGCCGCTCTTGTTGTTTAAAGGACGCATCATGCTCTTCATCAACAATGATCAAACCCAATCGCGGTATTGAATTAAATAATGCAGACCTCGTTCCCAATAAAATGCCGGCATGACCGTGTTGCACACTGAGCCAAGATTGACAACGCTGAGAGTCTGTCAGACCTGAATGCGAGACTGCAATAGCGACACTAAATCGCTGCCTAAAACGACTCTCAATTTGCGGAGTTAAACTAATTTCTGGTAATAGCACCAACACTTGCTTGCCCTGACTGATCACCGCATCAATAACACGCATATAAACTTCCGTCTTACCGCTACCGGTAATACCGTCCAATAGAAAAGCATTGTAAGTATCAAGACTTTCATTGACGCGATCAACAGCTTGTTGTTGCTCTATGGTTAAAGGCACGTTAGCTACGCTGACCCCAGTTTCAGGTCTTTTCGTTAACATGGCTGATGAATCACACAGCTCTACATAGCCTTTAGCCATTAATTCAGTCATGAATTTTTTACCATCCTTATGCCAGACTCTAAGTGCTGACCCCGCAATTGGTCGGTCTTCCTGCTTCATAAACGTTAATAACGCTTGCTGACGGGGCGATCGCGCTAAGACCATACTACTAACATCGGTTCCTAGAGTGGTTAACCTAAAAGACTGATCTTGTTTGAGTTTTACTTGTCGGCCTTGACGTAACAAGGCCGGCAAAGCATAACTAACAACTTCCCCCATCGGGTAATGATAATAACGACTCACCCAAGTCAAAAAGTCTAAATCATCGACCGACAACAAGGGCTTTGTATCTAAAACGTCCTGAACCACTTTTAACTTATCTAAAGCCCAATCGCTGTCCGGACCAACCTCTAATAACACGCCTATCTTGCTACTATTCCCAAAAGGAACGCGTAATCGGATACCCGGTATTAACACATCAGCCTCAAATGCTTCAGCCACTTTATAATCGAAAAGCCGGTATAACGGCACCATTACGGCAACCCGAAGAATATTCCTACTATTTTGACTTGACTTAACCATGTAATTTATTTAATAAATACCATACACTTAACTATTTTAAAAAAATGACAGGCATACTCCTTCAAACGACAAACCCATAAGGCATAAAAATGCTAGCACTCCGGCAACAAGCTCTTCGTACTGATATTGCAGGTATTCCACTCGAATGGATTGGCTTCGAGACTGCGGCAAAACTTTATGCCTTAGATCATGTGGTCTACACGTTGGGTTCCCCTCTTTACACGCTCCATGGGGGCATTAATAGCCGCACTGGCATTCAAAGCAGTATTGAAATCAACTCAATATTAGCTACACGCTGTCTGCACTATAACGGCAATAATCTTTCTAAAAAGTTTGTCCCCACGCTCAACAATAATACGTTATTTAAACGCGACGACTACCTTTGCCTCTATTGCGGTATCCGTTACCACCGGAGTGAATTGTCAAGAGACCACGTTACGCCATTAAGTCAAAACGGCAAAGACCATTGGAATAATGTTGTCACAGCCTGCAAACGTTGCAATAACGTAAAAGCTGATCGTAGCCTTGAACATTCAGGTTTACAATTACTGGCAATCCCGTTTACCCCCACTTATGCCGAATATATATTTCTGCAAGGCCGCCATATTTTAGCCGACCAAATGAGCTTCCTACGCTCTCACTTTCCGCAAGGGAGCCCATTACATAAGCGCACTAGGGCTTAATGAAAGTCATAGTCATCCGATCGCTTTCGCCGATTGATAAATATTTTGCCCGGTCTTGCTCATGCAATTTTAACCGTGGCGGTAACGTCCAAACCCCTGCGGGATGCTTATGATTATCTTTAGGGTTAGCATTTATATCTGAACGCGCCAAAAACTTAAATCCAGCCGCTTCGGCCATCGTTCTTAAATAATTTTCAGACACATAGCCGGTTACCGCCTGTGAATCTAAAATATGTCCCGGAGTCTCTCGATGCTCCACTACCCCTAAAACACCACCGGGCTTTAAAACCTCAAAAAATGTAGCCAGTACGGTTGGAAGTTGCCCTGACTTCATCCAGTTATGAATATTTCTAAACGTCAAAACCCGGTCAACAGTACCCTTTGGCGCTATCTGCAATGCTTCCGGCGGCTCAAGAACGGTTACGTGAGCAGCGCCATAGGTCAATGGATCAGCCTTTATTTTTGCTTTAAATAATCGCGCACTTTTCTGAAAATAGGGTACTTTTGAATCAGGCGAAAAATGCGCTAAATACAAAACCCCTTGTTCTTTAAGAAAAGGCGCCAATATCTCGCTATACCACCCTGAACCCGGCCAAATCTCTACGACCGTCATATTTTCTCTAACATCAAAGAAATCTAGTGTTTGTAATGGGTGTCTGTACTTGTCTCGTGATTTATCCTCGGTCTGGCGCTGTTCACCGGCAATCACCTCTGTCAAGGTAACCCCATAAGCTACCGGCATCACTAAAACATAACTAAAAATCAACCCTAAAAAAAAATAACCACACACTCGTTTCACAACCCACCCTCCCCAGTACTTGTCTTAAACTGCAACAGCCCCACTAAAGCCAATAGTAGAAATGCGACCAAAGTCCACCCTGGTATCGTTAGCCCTAAAAAAATCCATGAAATATCGGCACACTCGCCGGTACCATTCAGCATCAACTTCAGTGTCTTAGCCAATGGGAAATTATCAAAAACGTACGCCAATCCGGGACTACATTCCGGCACCTCTTCAGCCGGTAAATTCTGTAGCCACACATGACGCGCCGAAATACCCGCGCCTAGTAGCGCTACCCCAGTAACTAGGCTTGAATAAATCCGTACGCCTAAGCGCCGAGGATTATGAAGTGCCGCTGCCAAAAACAACCCGCCAAGCACTAAAATAATAACTCGCTGAGAAACACATAAAGGACAAGGCTCAAGATCTTCAACCAACTGAAAATAAGCGGCCGCCAATAGCAAAACAAAACAACTGACAAAACCTAACCAAAATAAAATCCGGACTCTCGCCATCCCACCGCCTTAATTATTACCATCATATGAAAAGACAGCTTCACTAGTACTGCCCACTTAAAATGAGGCTATTAATTTTCTCAATGCTTCCGCACCAAACTGAAAAACCGGCCACCCATCTCCAGTCAAAACTGTTTCTACATTACAGCGATCAACTAATCGCCTAACCGAATCCTGTGCCTTATTTTTATCCGCCAATTTAGCCTCCGGCAACAAGCAAAGACTACCGGCTAGATGACACCGGATTAAATCACCGGTAATCAACGTTTTCTCTGTCAGTAGCAAGGCCAATTCTCCAGGTGTTTTAGAGCCATTGACGGTATAAGCAATCAATTCAGGAACAATAACCTCATTATCGGTGAGCCACCGATCACAATGAATTGGAAATGTTTCCTGCTCAGCTAACGGACCGCAAATACGAGCATGATATCGTTTCGCTATATTCTCGGCATCACGACAATGGTCGCTATTTGTCACCACAATCAAACTAACACCGCCTAAAGCGTCTAAATGCATCTGGTCATGCGATGATAGTGGTAATGGATCAATAACCACATTACCTTCCTCACGAAGCCATAAGAAACTATGAAAATCTAAATTACGCGACTCGTCAAAAACCGACCAACCATACAAGGCTGGGCTATGCAACTGTTTCATTTTTACTCACTTAAATTTAACAACCTTATTTAGCGGGTTTATAACCAATTCGTCAACCACTATTCCCGGACGCGTCATTAAAATATAATTAACAGCAGCCGCTAAATCTTCCGGCAAAATATAATTACTCTCATCATCCCCAGGCTCGAAAGCCAATGGTTCAAAAAATTCAGTCTTCACCATGCCCGGATTAATTAATGTTACCTTAACCTGACTTTTAGCACACTCCTCTCTAAGTGCTTGTGAAAAGCCTCGAACTGCAAATTTACTGGCACAATACACCGCGCCCTGACGACGTCCTTGTAATGCACTTTCAGAACCGATAAAAATCAAATCAGCTCGATCCTTCCTTTTAAACCCCGGGACAAAAGCACGCGCTAACACCGCCTGCCCGGTAAAATTAACTGTCATCAAAGAATCGATTTGCTGATAAGAGAATTGCTCAAGAGAGCCAAATCTCCCATAGCCTGCACAAAAGACAATAACAGAAATACTCGGGTGTTTGATTTGCAATTGCTTGGCTTGTTCGGCCAAAAGAGATAACGTCGAAAAATCCATTTCAACCGGTAAAAAATGACTATGGCTCGTCTCAAATTGACTACAATCCCTTGACGTTCCAAAAACAAAATAACCTTGCCGTAGCAATGCTTTTGCTACGGCACGACCGATTCCTGAACTGGCGCCGGTGACTAAAACTGACCGCATTAAACCAGACACGGAAAGAATTTATCTTGCGACACATAACGTGCCAACAACTCACTACAAAATGTCATCATTTCTTGCTCTATATCAACTTGATACGAAACCATTTTACGCTGACTTTCAAAAGGCCCTGCAAACAATTTTTCTTCCGGGTATAAATGCTGAATCTTTTTAAAGAAATTATCCGGCAATCGAAAGGCCCCCATACTGACAGAATGTAATTGCGCCACGTTAATCCGTTTAAATATTTGTTCAAATAACCGCTGATACTGCTGCTGATAATCAATATGATAAATAATCGGGTCAAAGCGCAAGCCAATTTGCCAACCTTGTGCCTGTAACTTACACATAGCATCAATACGACGATCCACAGAAGGCGTTTTCGCTTCAAGTATTTCACCCACCTCTTTCGGGGTAAAACTAAAGGCCACCACACAGCGCGCTAATGGTTCTTGACTAAGCAGTCGTCTTACCTGAGTGCTTTTAGTTCGTAACTCTAACCAGGCATTGGGTATAGTCTCAAAAAACGGTAAAAAATCCGCTACAAATCCTGTTACCGGCTCCATGGCCAAACTATCACAATCATACCCTGAAAAAAAATGAACCGGTTGCCTTGGGAACTGCTGACTGTACTGTTTTATTTCCAGTTGAAATTCTTCATAATTTACAAATAAAATATAATTAGCCGACTGAAACATCCCCTGTAAAAAGCAATAGCGACAATCATATAAACAATTCAACATATGTGAAAAGTAATAATTCTTTTCCGCCCCAATACCATACCCCGGCGGCGCTTCCAAGACAAAGTTTTTATATTTCTCTGCCAAAATCAGTGCCGGCTTTACTTTTTGCAATCGAAAATTCTGTGCTTTAGGGTTAAATACCTCGCCATAACGCATACAATCAATGAGTCTTGCTTTCGGGAAACGATTCAAAATATCCTTTACCCGGGGATGTTCTCTGACCGCCTCTTCTATATAAATTGTTTCAATCATACTTTTGAATCATTAGCAATCCGCTGTTAAATAAAAAATAGCTCTAACCCACTGCAACCCCCATTATAAAAACTTAAACTACTTTTTTAAGTAATATTTTTTTATGCTTGATTACCCCACTAAAAAGATAGGGTAAAATAAACCTCATCTTTTATTAATTCAGCGACATCCTATGCAAACAAAAACAATTGGCTTTATTGGCGGTGGAAATATGGCGACCAGCCTCATTAGCGGGCTAATCGCAAGCAAGCATCCCTGTGAAAATATCAATGTTTATGATATTGACAACATTAAACTACAATCACTCAAATCTACGTTTAACATCCATACACATTCAACCTGCGAAAACTTAGCACAGCACTCAGATATTATTGTTTTAGCCGTTAAACCACAAACGATGAAGAGTGTCTGTGAAAACGTCCGCGCTGCCATCGCTCACAAAACCCCTTTATTTGTTTCTATTGCAGCAGGTATTGATCAGACCAGTTTAGGTCATTGGCTAGGAAAACAGCAAGCCATTGTCCGTTGTATGCCTAACACCCCGGCGTTAGTCCAAACCGGCGCCACGGCCTTACATGCTAACAACAATGTCAGCCCTCAACAACGCGACTTAACTGAAAATATTTTACGGGCTGTTGGGATTGCCCTCTGGGTTGATAATGAACGCCTCATGGATGCTGTAACCGCTGTTTCAGGAAGCGGTCCGGCTTACTTCTTCCTGCTCATGGAAGCCATGGAAAAATCAGCGCTAGAATTAGGTTTACCGGAACAAACCGCACGATTACTAATCCAGCAAACGGCATTAGGGGCCGCTAAGATCGCCCTAGAATCCGGCGAATCACCCAAAGAACTACGCACCAAGGTTACCTCCCCTGGCGGCACCACACAACAAGCGATCCATACTTTTCAAAACGGCCACTTTGAAACACTGGTTAATTCAGCCGTACATGCCGCCTTTAACCGATCCATTGAAATGTCCACTGAACTAGGAGAAAAATAATGGACTCTACTTACATGACCAATCCCGTTATTTTTCTTATTGATACCCTTATTTCTTTGTATGTACTCGCAATCCTTTTACGATTCTTATTACAGTGGGTAAATGCTGACTTCTACAATCCATACATCCAATTATTAGTTAAAATCACCCATCCGCCGTTAAAACACATGCGCCGAATCATCCCCTCCGTGGGCAGAGCCGATACATCATGCATTATCTTGGCGCTGACCATCCAAATGTCGTCTAACTATGCGATCCTCATGCTTAAAGGCGTTTCCTTGTCTATTACCGCATTATTTTTACTAACGATCTCACAGCTTGTATCCACCTTCTTAAACATTTTTGTCTTTGCAATTTTTGCCCGAGCCATTCTCAGTTGGTTCTCACAAGGTTACAGCAATCCTGCAGCGACACTGTTGTATAGTCTAACCGAACCTTTACTCAGAATTTGCCGGAGAATGATTCCGGTGGTATCCGGCATTGACTTATCGCCGTTAATAGCCATTATCGCGTTGCAATTAGCAAAAATGCTAATTTTACCGCCCATAGAACAAATGATTACCTTGTTTAGTTAAATACTGTTGCGCAACCCGCATTTTTTAAAGCAACAAGGTGCCTACACCTTTATCCGTGAATAACTCAAGAAGCACCGAGTGTTCCACACGTCCATCAACAATATGAACCCGTGAAACGCCACCTTTGATCGCATCGGTGGCACACTTAACCTTAGGGATCATGCCGCCGTGAATAGTCCCCACTTTAATCAGATCATCAATATCAGTCACTGATAAACCGGTCATAAGATTTTGCTCCGCATCCAAGATCCCCGCAGTATTAGTCAGCAGAATCAATTTCTCCGCACCTAAAACTTCGGCTACTTTTCCCGCCACAAAGTCAGCATTAATATTGTATGATTGACCATCGTGATCTACCCCTATCGGGGCGATCACGGGAATAAAATCACTCCCGGCCAACATATTGACAACAGCCGGATCAATACTCTCAACATCACCAACATGTCCCAAATCAATAATTTCCGGCACATTTGTTTCTGGTGAAGACCTCTTAACCTCAATCTTTTTAGCCCGGATAAAATCACCGTCTTTACCCGTCAAGCCAACCGCACGCCCGCCATTCTGGTTAATCAAATTAACAATATCCTTATTAACCAAACCGCCTAAAACCATTTCCACAACATCCATGGTTTCACTGTCAGTCACTCGCAAACCATCCACAAATTTTGTCGTTTTACCTAATTTTTCTAATACTCCGCCAATCTGCGGACCACCGCCGTGGACAACGACCGGATTAATGCCAACCAACTTCATTAAAACAATATCTTTAGCAAAGGAATTTTTTAAGGCCTTATCCACCATTGCATTGCCACCGAACTTTATGACAACCGTTTTCCCTGAAAACTTCTGAATGTAAGGCAATGCTTCAATTAAGGTGTGTGTAATTTGACTCACTGCAAAAACTCCCAACGTTTACTTAAAGATAAAATAGATTTTAATTATTGTCGGCCGGTATGGCCAAAGCCACCCTCAGCACGGTCACTTAAATCAAAATCATCGACTTGAACCCATTCAGTTTGAATCACCGGCACAAAAACCATCTGTGCAATCCGCTCACCCACCTTAATGGTGAAATTTTTATCGCCTCGATTCCAACAAGACACAAAGACTTGTCCCTGATAATCGGAATCAATCAAACCAACCAAATTACCCAATACGATGCCGTGCTTATGTCCTAAACCCGAGCGTGGTAATAATACAGCCGCCAAACTGGGATCATCAATATGAATAGCAAGACCGGTAGGAATCAGACGTGTTTCACCGGGTTTCAATAGAAGCGCCGCATCAAGGCAAGCCCTCAAGTCTAAGCCGGCAGCACCATCGGTCGCATAATCAGGTAAGGGGATGTCGGCACCTAGACGGTTATCGAGAATCTTAAATTTAATTTTTTTCATGATAATGTTGCGCTATTAATTGTATAAGTTGTTGTGCTAAATTTCGCTTAGCCATCATCGGAAAATCTTGTTGCCCACCCGGCCAAAAAACAGTCACTGCATTATTCTCTTTATCAAAGCCACCGTCTGCACGACCGACCCAATTTGCAGCCACCATATCAAGCTTCTTACGTACTAATTTATCTTTTGCATAAGTCTCCAGATGTTCTGTTTCAGCGGCAAACCCAACGGTAAATAAGGCTTCATGGGACTCGGCCACCGACGCTAAAATATCGCGTGTTTTCAGTAACGTTAAGATTTTATTAGCGTCCTTCTTTTTTATCTTATTCAGTTCAGCGACTGGACTGTAATCAGCAACCGCTGCAGACCCAATATAAATATTAGCTTTAGCCGAACAACTCAAAACCTTTTCATACATTTGCTGTGCTGTTTCCACCGCTAGCACCTTAATGCCCTCCGGCGGTACCAACGCAACCGGCCCGGATACCAAAGTCACGTCAGCGCCAGCACCTTTGGCTGCCTCTGCCAACGCATAGCCCATTTTTCCTGAACTTCGGTTAGTAATATATCGAACCGGGTCAATTGGTTCACGGGTAGGCCCCGCGCTAATCAAAACAGAAAGCCCGTTTAATGACCCGTGCTCAGCCTGTAGTATTTTCTGACAAATAATCGCCGGCTCAATCATTCGCCCCGGGCCCGTTTCACCACAGGCCTGACTCCCATGATCAGGACTTAAAATAGTTATTCCTCGCGCCATCAATAAAGTAATATTTTCCTGAACAGCCGGGTTAAGCCACATGGCTTGGTTCATACTCGGCGCTAATGTGACCTTGCACTGTGTTGCTAAGATAACGGTGCTCAATAAGTCATCGGCAATACCATGAGCAAACTTAGCAATGCTATTCGCTGAAGCTGGCGCAATAATAATTTCATCCGCCCACCGGGCTAGATTAATATGCCCCATCGCATTTTCTTCATCACTATCCAGTAATTTCGAATGAACCGAATGACCAGAGAGCGCTTGAAATGTTAACGGGGTGACAAACTCCATAGCTGAATTAGTCATAACTACTCTGACCTCAACATTTTGCTTACGAAGTAACCGGACTAATTCAGCCGACTTGTAAGCAGCTATACCGCCACAAACCCCTAATAAAATTCGCTTAGTAATGTCCAACTCCTGTCATTCAATAGCCGTCATTTCTAAACCATCGTTATTAATCACTCAATCCCGTTAATATGAACCTCGCTTCCTGATATTTTTCACTGCTTTTAAGCGTAATATTTTCTGGCAGTAAAGGTCCCGGTGCCGTCTTGTCCCAATCAAGCGTTTCTAAATAGTCACGAATAAATTGTTTGTCAAAGCTCGGCGGACTGATACCAACCTGATACTGGTCAGCAGGCCAAAACCGCGATGAATCAGGTGTCAACGCTTCATCAATTAGATAAAGCGTTTGCGCTGCATCTAAACCAAATTCAAACTTAGTATCAGCAATAATAATACCTCGCTCAAGCGCAAAATCAGCCGCCTTTTTATAAAGCGTTAGACTAATGTCTCTAACCTGCTTAGCTAATGATTCACCCAAAAGGGTAACCGTTTCAGAAAATGGAATATTGTCGTCATGATCGCCTATCGCCGCTTTCGTTGAAGGCGTATAAATTGCCTTCGGTAATCGCTGACCTTGTTGTAAGCCAGTCGGCAATTTAACCCCACAAACGGCACCTGTTTTTTGATAATCTTTCCACCCCGAACCAATTAAATAGCCTCTCACGATGGCTTCAACCGGCAACGGTATTAGTTTTTTTACCACAATAGCTCGACCCTCAACCTCTTCACGCTCATGAGGATCGGGAAGCACGTCTTGCAAGAGCATATCGACCAAATGGTTAGGCACCAACGCTTGAGTCTTAGCAAACCAAAAATTAGAAACCTGAGTCAGAACGCGCCCTTTACCGGGAATCGGATTAGGTAAAACCACATCAAAAGCAGAAATTCGATCCGTTGTAACAATAAGCATGTGTTGATCGTCAATATCATAAATATCACGCACTTTACCACGCGCGCGTAACTTTAAACTCGTGATGGAGGATTCAAATAATGCTTCAGGTGATGACATAAATATCGCTGTTAAACTTTATTAAAAGGTTATAAAGGAGTAAGTTTAACATTTTACTAATTAAAATAGATTAAACAATGAGCTGGTTAGGTAAATTTTTAGGCGGTACCTTTGGATTTATGATGGGGGGACCTCTCGGGGCTATCTTGGGCGCTTCTTTAGGGCACCAATTGGATATGGGCATGGGAGGGTTAGAAAGTGACTATAATCAAGGCTTTAGCCAAGGGGATCAGCACCGGGTTCAAATGGCTTTTTTCACCGCCACCTTCTCCGTCATGGGGCACATTGCCAAGGCAGACGGCACCGTTTCACCCTCAGAAATAAAGCTAGCCCGACGCGTCATGGATGAAATGATGCTCTCGGGTGAACTCAGAGAGACAGCAATAAAACTTTTTGATCAGGGGAAGTCCCCTGACTTCCCACTCACTGAAGCGCTCACCCAATTTCGCAAAGAATGTGCGCGGCGCAATAATCTGATTCGGATGTTTCTCGACATTCAGGTTCAAGCCGCCTTTGCCGATGGCACGCTCGACCCCGAAGAAGAAAATGTCTTATTGAAAATCTGCCAAATTTTAAAAATTTCACGGCTCGAATTTCAGCACATAAAAATGCAAGCTCAGGCACAACAGCGTTTTCACCAACAAGGACCGCCACATTCTGGTCACTCTCAAAACAGCCTTGCAGACGCCTATTCGGTTCTCGGTATCAGCGAAAACGCGAGCGATACCGAAATCAAAAAAGCCTATCGCCGTTTAATGAGTCAAAATCACCCTGACAAATTAGTGGCCAAAGGTCTCCCCGAAGAGATGATGACCGTCGCCAAAAAGAAAACACAAAAAATAGCAAAAGCATACGACCTGATCCGTGAAAGCCGAAAAAATTAATGCATCTAAAAACACACAAGGCCCAACTCATGACTGATAAAATCCACCCCACCAGAAGGAATTTCCTTAAAAAGACGGCCATCAGCCTAAGCACCGGGCTATTAGCCATGTTACCCCATCAAGCGTTCGCGAAAAAAGCCGCATCCGTCCCCAAAGAAAACTTAACCACAACACCCGACGCTAAGGGCTATCATGAAACAGAGCATATAAAAACCTATTACCAGAAAGCAAGATTTTAGTACTTTTTTAAACTATTTTTGCTGACGTTATGAAACTTATAAAACGTTCTTCCAAATCATCAACATCAGCCAGTCCACTCCTAGACCGGCGTACTTTCTTACAGCACTCAGGTCTAACCGTTGGCGGCGCAGCCATTGCCAGCGCATTTCCTCTAACACTGATGGAAACAGCTCAGGCCACAACGAAAGCTGTTGCCAATAAAAGTAGCGAGATAAAAAAAATACGGAGCGTTTGCACCCATTGTTCGGTGGGTTGTGGTGTTATAGCTGAAGTACAAAATGGTATTTGGGTCGGTCAGGAACCCGCTTTTGATCACCCCATTAACTTAGGGGCACACTGCGCCAAAGGCGCCTCAGTCAGAGAACACGGCCACGGCGACCGCCGGCTAAAATACCCGATGAAGATGGTCAACGGTGAGTGGCGCAAAGTCTCATGGGAAACCGCTATTGAAGAAATTGGCGATCAAATTCTATCTATTCGAGAACAATCAGGCCCTGATTCCACTTACTGGCTAGGTTCTTCCAAACATAACAACGAACAAGCCTATCTTTTTAGAAAGTTTGCGGCCTTTTGGGGTTCCAACAACACTGACCATCAAGCTCGAATCTGTCATTCAACCACGGTTGCCGGCGTTGCTAATACCTGGGGTTATGGTGCCATGACCAATTCATTTAATGATATTCATAACGCAAAAGCCATCTTAATTATTGGCGCCAACCCTGCCGAGGCACACCCCATCTCCATGCAGCATATTTTCAGGGCTAAAGAACGCGGCGCCCCTATCATTGTTATTGATCCACGATTTACCCGTACGGCCGCACACGCCAACCAACATATTAAATTACGCCCGGGTACCGATGTTCCACTTATTTGGGGCATCCTCTGGCATATCTTTGAGAACAAATGGGAAGATCATTCATTTATTGAGCAACGCGTTTATGGGATGGACGAAGTTCGAAAAGAAGTCGCCCAATGGAATCCCCAACAAACACAAGAAGTCACCGGTGCCCGTGAAGAAGAACTCTATCTAGCGGCTAAAACTATGGCTCACAATAAACCGGGCACCTTTATCTGGTGTATGGGTGGAACGCAACACACTAACGGAAATAATAACACCCGCGCCTACTGTATTTTTCAACTGGCTCTTGGCAACATGGGCGTTGCAGGTGGCGGCACCAACATTTTTCGTGGCCATGATAATGTCCAAGGCGCCACTGATTTAGGTCCTAACGCACATACCTTACCCGGCTATTATGGTCTTAGCGAAGGCGCCTGGCGGCATTGGGCTAAAGTCTGGGATATCGATTACGACTGGTTATCTAACCGCTTTGACCCGACCTCTTATGATGATGGAACAGGGATTAAAAAACGCACGATGAACACCAGCGGCATTCCTGTTTCCAGATGGATAGACGGTGTTCTTGAAGATAAATCGTTAATCGCTCAAAACGATAATGTCCGGGCAATGGTTTTTTGGGGGCATGCACCCAACAGCCAAACCCGTAATCCTGAAATGAAAGATGCGATGGAGAAACTGGATTTATTAGTCGTTATCGACCCATACCCCACCGTCGCGGCTGTTCTTCATAATCGGTCAGAGAACACCTATCTACTGCCCGCCTGTACCCAATTTGAAACCTATGGTTCGGTTACCTCCTCCAATCGCTCTATCCAATGGCGTGACCAGGTCATTGACCCTCTCTTTGAATCTAAACCTGATCATGAAATTTTATATCGGTTTGCCAAGAAATTTAATTTTTCTGAGCAAATGTTTAAACACATAACCGTTACCGACAATCAACCACTCATTGAAGATGTCACGCGCGAATTCAACAAAGGCACGTGGACCATCGGTTACACCGGGCAAACTCCTGAACGATTAAAATTACACCAAAAAAACTGGCACACCTTCAACACAACCTCCCTACTTGCCCAAGGCGGGGACTGCGACAACGAATATTTCGGATTACCTTGGCCCTGCTGGGGAACTGCCGAAATGAAACACCCCGGCACACCAATCTTATACGACACCAGCAAATCGATCGCCGAAGGGGGACTAACGTTCAGGGCCCGATTCGGCATCGAACGTGACGGTGTTAGCTTACTGGCAAATCAATCCTTTTCTAAGGACTCAGCACTCAAAAATGGCTACCCTGAATTTAGCGACCATCTTCTCAAGGAACTGGGCTGGTGGCATGAATTGAGTAACTCAGAAAAACAAAGCGCAGAAGGTAAAAACTGGAAAACTGATCTTTCCGGAGGCATTCAACGGGTTGCCATCAAACACGGTTGCGCACCCTTTGGAAACGCTAAAGCCCGCTGTATTGTTTGGCAATTTCCAGACCCGGTGCCCATTCATCGGGAACCCCTCTATACCAACCGCCGTGATATGGTTGAGCGCTTCCCGACTTATGATGATAGAAAATCATTTTATCGTTTGCCGACACGCTATGCTTCCATTCAAAAAACTGATTTCAGCAAAGACTATCCACTCACCATGACAAGTGGTCGACTCGTAGAATACGAAGGTGGCGGCGATGAAACTCGATCAAACCCTTGGTTAGCTGAACTTCAACAGGAGATGTTTGCTGAAATCAACCCCGCTGACGCTAACAATGCTGGCATTAAACATCAAGAAGAAATTTGGGTTGAGGGTCCTGAAGGCGGCCGTATAAAAGTTCAGGCTTTTATTACCGTACGCGTACCCCGTGGTTTAATTTTTATGCCTTTTCATTTTGGTGGTCATTACCAAGGGGAGAATTTACACTCAAAATATCCCTCCGGTAGCGCCCCTTATATTTTAGGAGAGTCCTGTAATACCATCTTTACTTATGGTTATGACTCAGTCACCGCCATGCAGGAAACTAAAGTCTCCCTCTGCCGTATTAAAAAAGCCACCCAAACCCTATGAACATTACATTAAAGTCTATGCAACACCCGTCTCTTAACAAACAAAACCCACGCTGTACTTTCTTAGTTTCTCACAGGACGTTCTAACATGGCTCGAATGAAATTTCTTTGTGACGATGAGCGTTGTATTGAATGCAATGCCTGCGTTACCGCCTGTAAAAATGAGCACGAAGTACCTTGGGGTATTAACCGTCGCCGTGTTGTGACCCTAGACGACGGCCAACCGGGAGAAAAAAGCATTTCTGTTGCATGCATGCATTGCACTGATGCCCCATGTGCTGCCGTTTGTCCTGTCGATTGCTTTTACACCACCGAAGATGGCGTTGTACTACATGACAAAGACTTATGTATCGGTTGTGGTTATTGTTTTTATGCCTGTCCTTTTGGTGCCCCCCAATTCCCACAAGACGGTCAGTTTGGCGCGCGCGGAAAAATGGATAAGTGTACTTTCTGTGCAGGCGGACCTGAACCTGATCACAGTGATGCTGAATTTAATAATTATGGCCGCAATCGACTGGCAGAAGGAAAACTCCCCCTGTGCGCAGAAATGTGTTCAACCAAGGCTCTATTAGCCGGTGACAGTAACATCGTGGCCGACTTATTTCGGGAGCGTGTGGTCCGTCGTCAGTTTAATGGACTGCATGATGATACTGCCACCACGACCCGTGCCTGGGGTTGGGATACAGCCTATCAAGATGACTAAACCGCGACATAACACAAAATGGGTGATGGGCTTAATTACACTCGGACTTTTAGGTTGCACAGAGCAAGCACCTGTCATCTACCATGAGCCGCACGTATACAAAGGAAAAAAAGACCACCATGGTCCAAAGGCAAATACATTAGACAACCGTTTTAAACAAACCCAGACCGACCGCTAGCAAAGACTAATGACTAAAACACATAAACCGCTACTCCTATTTTTTCTCATGAGCCTGCTGTTTCTTGTCTGTACAAATGTGATTAGCGCTGAAATTTCCGATTCAGACTCCTGGCGTCAAATTCGGGAAGGTATCGCAGGTTATAGCGCCGTTAAAGGTCAAGAAACAGACGTGCTTATTCAAGGATCCGGTCAAAATTGGCGCCAACTTCGCAATGGCGTTATTGCCCGCTATCTCGGTATGTTTGTCTCACTCACATTACTGTTTTTTGGTTTATTTTATTTCTTTAGAGGCCCTATTAAACTCACTCAATCACGAACGGGAATAACCATTTTACGTTGGTCAACTTTCGAACGCGTTATACATTGGTATACCGCACTTGTTTTTATCTTATTGGCCCTGACCGGCTTAATCTTACTGTATGGCCGTAGCCTTCTGATACCCCTTATCGGCCATGAACTGTTTTCCACCCTCGCCACGTATTCGAAACTAACACATAATCTTTCAGGCCCTTTCTTTCTCATTGGATTACTTTTCATGTTTTTCATGTGGGTAAAAGACAACATTCCCAACCACGTTGATATTGCCTGGTTCAAGGCTTTTGGCGGTCTGATTGGTAACCAACATCCCTCTGCGGACCGGATGAATGCCGGTGAAAAAAGCTGGTTCTGGCTCTTAGCCGTTGCCGGCATTATCGTAAGTGGTACAGGCCTTGTTCTGGACTTTGCTAATTTTGGTCAAGACCGATTTATTATGCAGATCTGCCATCTTCTCCATACCCTGTCTGCCTGCCTGTTAATGATCGGGGCAATCGGTCATATTTACATTGGCACACTGGGTACTGAAGGTGCCTTTGAAGGCATGAAAAATGGCCGCGTTGACTCGACCTGGGCCAAACAACATCACGACCTTTGGTACAATAAAATAAAAGAAAAAGAACCCGACTGAATGCTACGGCCTGCTAACTATTTATACTGATAAACTCATCTTCTGATTCAGTGAGTTTCATTCTTTTTACTTCATCTTTTGTCGATTCATTATCATTTTTTGATCCCAACTTAATCATCAGTCGCACCTCATTTGTGGAATCTGCTAAGGCTAATGCGTTTTCATAACTAATTTTATTATCATCGTATAACTGAAATAATGCTTGATCAAACGTTTGCATCCCTTGCTCTTGAGAACGTTTAATTAACTCCTTAATCTCATCAATCGCACCCTTTGCAATAAGATCACTCATTAACGGTGTATTCAGCAACACCTCAACAGCCGGGCACATCCCTTTACCTTCTTTTCGCTTCACTAACTGCTGGGCGATAATGCCTTTTAAATTCAACGATAATTCTTTTAAAACTTGCCCATGCAATTCTTCCGGAAAAAAGCCCAAGACCCGATCCAATGCTTGATTGGCATTATTTGCATGTAACGTTGCCAGACATAAATGCCCTGTTTCAGCAAAAGCCAACGCATGCTGCATAGTTTCCCGCGTTCTTATCTCACCAATTAGAATCACATCCGGTGCTTGCCGCAGGGTATTTTTTAATGCGACTTCAAAAGATTGAGTATCAATCCCAACTTCACGCTGTGTCACTATACTTTTGATATGACCATGTACGAACTCAATTGGATCTTCAATGGTAATAATATGACCACTTGCATTTTGATTACGAAGTTTAATCATCGCTGCCAGTGTTGTTGATTTACCCGACCCTGTTCCTCCAACCACCAGAATAAGCCCTCTATTTTCCATAATTAATTGGGATAAATACGCCGGTAAACTTAAATCAGATAAATCGGGTATTTTCGACTCAATCCGTCTAATAACCATCCCTGCCTGACCTTTCTGCATGAATGCACTGACTCTAAAACGTGCTAAACCCGCTACAGAAAAAGCAAAATTACATTCACCCGTTCGTTCAAAATCGAGCCGTTGATTTTCATCCATCAAACTATTAGCCCAAGCCATTGTCATTTCTGGCTCGAAATTATCTGCTGATAAATCTACTAATTCATTTTCTACTTTAATTGATGGTGGGCGCCCCACTGTAACAAAAAAATCAGACGCTTTTTTTGCCACCATTATTTCGAGGAAATTTTTAAAATCCTGACTCATATTACCCCTCCTCTTAACTAAACAAGTTCTTATTGACCGCCTTTGTTAACGCAACGTTGATTGTTACTTTACCGCTAGCCACTAACTCTTTTAGATTTTGATCTAAAGTCCACATACCCTCCTTTTTACCAGTTTGTATAGTCGAGTACATTTGCGCCACTTTTGCCTCTCTAATCAGATTCTTAATCGCAGCGGTCCCTATCATGACTTCATGGGCTGCCATACGACCACCGCCAATTTTCTTTAACAATGTCTGCGATATAACAGCCTGGAGAGATTCTGACAACATTGCTCTAACCATATCTTTTTCTGCAGCAGGAAATACATCAATAATCCGGTCAATTGTTTTAGCGGCCGAGGTGGTATGTAACGTTGCAAACACAAGGTGTCCGGTTTCTGCTGCCGTCATTGCCAGTCGAATCGTCTCCAAATCCCTTAACTCACCGACTAAAATTACATCGGGGTCTTCACGCAAGGCTGACCTTAGGGCCTCTTGAAAACCTAAGGTATTACGGTGGACTTCTCGTTGATTAATGAGTGATTTTTGACTCACATGCACAAACTCAATCGGGTCTTCAATCGATAAGATATGCATATAAGTATTAACATTAATTTGGTTCACCATCGCGGCCAAAGTCGTTGACTTTCCAGAACCGGTTGCCCCTGTCACTAACACCAAGCCTCGTGTTTTCTTAGTTAACTCTTCGAAAATAGGGGGTGCATTTAACATCTCCAGACTCAGTACTTCTGAAGGAATCGTTCTAAAAACAGCTGCTGCACCACGATTCTGATTAAACGCATTGACCCGAAAACGCGCAACACCCGGCAGTTCAAATGAAAAATCTGTTTCCATGAATTGTTCATAATCGCGCCGCTGCCGATCCGTCATAATGTCATAAATTAACCCATGAACCTCTTTATGATCCAAACTAGGTACATCTATTCGACGTATATCGCCATCTACTCTAATCATAGGCGGTAAGCCCGACGATAGATGCAGATCAGAGGCTTTTTGTTGCACTGAGAAAGTTAACAGTTCAGAAAGTTCCATGATTCACACCGCCTCATCAAAAGAAATACACCTTTCAAATCTAGTTGATGGTTTTATTTTTAACAGGACTGGTGTCTAATGAATGATTCATTCATTATTATTAACTTCATGAACGTCTATAGTGATCGTATTTCCCAGATACAACAAGCCATTGCGAGAGCAAATTTAACCAGCCCTCATCCAGAGACAGCAGTCTGTTTACTGGCAGTCAGTAAGACTAAACCTGCGAGTGATATTAGTCTTGCTTATCAATCCGGACTTCGTCATTTTGGAGAGAGTTACTTACAAGAGGCCTTAAGTAAACAGAAGAAACTCGCCCACTTTGCTATTACATGGCATTTTATTGGTCCTATTCAATCAAATAAAACCCGCGCTATCGCTAATAACTTTTCCTGGGTACACAGCGTTGATCGCTTAAAAATAGCCAAACGTTTAAATGAGCAGCGCTCACCGAACCTTCCCCCACTAAACATCTATTTACAAGTCAACATCAGTGGTGAAGCAAGCAAATCAGGGGTTACCCTTGAGCAGTTACCCGCCTTAGCCTCTGAGATTAAACAATTCAAAAACCTGTCACTTAGAGGCGTTATGGCTATTCCTGAAAAACAAACCGACTATGAAGCGCAATGCCGGCCTTATCGTGATATTTATCAAACGGTACAGAAGTTAGAGGACCCTACTTTAAATCACTTCTCCTTTGGAATGAGCGGAGATATTAAGGCAGCCGTCCATGAAGGCGCAACCATGATACGTGTCGGCACGGCATTATTTGGCCAGCGAAACTATTATTCAGAACAAAAAAAAACGGATTAGCTAACTCAGCCTAATCCGTTTTTAAACCAACATAATGCTTTGTTTAAAACATTACGTTGCCTCACGACTCGGTGTTAAAGAGTCGTCATCATCTTTTTTTGATGCCATCAATTGCTTATAAAAAGGCCATTTACTGACATGAAGTTGTGCTCTGATAGGTGTTTTAATAACCGATACACATAAAGCTATCGAAAATAAGCACCAAACTGCCGCATACTCATTAGGATCAGATGTTGTTGCCAACGAGATGATAGGACCTGCAAACAGATGAAACGTTACAAAACGCCAAGAACCATATAAAAATGGCAACAAGAAACCACCGACAATATAGCCAACCCCATGTAAACCACGGGTATTACCCAGTCCATAAGCCATAGGATCTGACCAAATATCGTTCAAAGGCATCATCCATGCGATATGCCAATCGCCTGATACTGAACAAAGCTCCGGTCCACAGAAAACTTCCAGTCCGTAATCACAAGTCCCTGAATTCGCAAACGGATACATTTTAACGACCATCATCAATGCCGTAACCGCACAAACCGCATAAACGTAAACGAATATTTTCTCTTTAACTTCTTTAGGAATAAAGTACATTGCAATCATATTAACGAAGAACGGCTGAAAGGCTATGTGAACATAGCCAAACAGCGTTAATATCTGATTATTGAGATTCCCGCATAAATCAATATAAACATACGTGAACGCCTGCAACAATTCCATTAATGCAAAATAAACTAACGGAACATATAATTCTTTTGATTCACCTTTTTTCGCAACATATACCGCTGTCCCGAGACCGATCGTCGCTAAGACAGCTGATGCTTCACCACTCCAACACATTTCTCATACCTCTTCTAAAATGCTATTCTTAAACTTGTTAATCAAGCCTAACAGCCTAATTAAGCAATAAAACCGATAATTATACCCTAAAAAAATAAATTTCCACCAACAACATGCTTACAAGAGATCCTAAATCAACGCATTCGCTCCAATACCCAGCTTTATTTTGAGCACCCACCCCTAACAATGAGTAACACTTTGTTACAACTTCATCCCGGCCCTCACCAAGAAGTTCCTTTGCAAGGTCTCTACTTACAACAAAAACTACATCGACTGGGAAATTCTGGCAAACCCTTTGTTTATGCTAACTTCCTTTCCAGCCTTGACGGGCGGATTGCACTAACCAATCCTCTCAGCGGACAATCAGTAACGCCTAAGACACTAACCACGCCCAGCGATTTCAGATTATTTTTGGAACTTCATGCTCAGGCTGATTGTTTAATTACCCATGGCGGATACATGCGTGCCTTATCAGAAAAACGTCTGGGTAATATCCTCAACCTCAATGCCCATAGTGAACACGCTGATTTAGTCTCTTGGCGCCAAAAAAATAAACTATCAAAGCAACCGGCTCTGGTTATTGCAAGCGCCAGTCTTGACTTCCCCATTCCTAAAGAACTGGAATCACAAAAAGAGTCTATTTTTATTGCAACCGGAAAAAATGCGCCGCCTGAACGCATCAACGCGTGGCAGAAAAAAGGCTTTCAAGTCTTAATAGCCGGAGCAAATAAACTGGTTGAAGGCAAACCGTTAACCGACCAACTCAGCCAACGGGGTTATAAAAGCATTTATTTAATTGCAGGCCCTATGATACTGCACACTATGTTAGAAGACCGACAACTGTCTCGCCTCTACCATACGCAGTCACAGCAACTACTAGGCGGCAGCGACTTCCATACTCTAGTGTCAGGAAAACCCTTTAATAACCTGTTAAATTTAAGATTATCAACACTCTATTATGAGCCCGCCAACAATCACACGACCGGGCAACTCTTTTTCCAGTACAACCTATAACATAGTTACATTCAGCCTCCGCACCGAACCGGCAATGCTAACTATTACGCTGCTCCACTCTTTTCAGAAGTTCTTCAGCAGACTCTTTACGTTCAGAATACCGATCCAGAAAATAATCCTGTTTATCACGCAACAGCAGTGTGAATTTGACCAACTCTTCCATAACATCAACCACACGGTCGTATAAAACTGAAGGTTTCATCCGGTTATCATCACCAAACTCAAGCCATGCTTTAGGTACAGATGACTGGTTAGGGATAGTCACCATACGCATCCAACGTCCCAAAACACGCATTTGATTCACCGCATTAAACGATTGTGAGCCACCACACACCTGCATAACCGCTAACGTTTTCCCTTGTGTTGGACGAACAGCACCAATCGCCAACGGCACCCAATCAATCTGAGATTTCATCACGCCAGTCATCGCACCATGGCGCTCCGGTGAGCACCACACCATGCCTTCACTCCATGCCACTAAGTCACGCAACTCCTGAACTTTAGGGTGATTAGCATCGGCATCATCTGGCAACGGCAACCCTGAAGGGTCAAAGGTTTTCGTTTCCGCCCCGAAGAATTGCAATAACCTTGCGGCTTCTTCTGTCAGTAACCGGCTAAACGAACGTTCTCGCAGTGAACCGTACAGCAATAATATTTTCGGTTTATTGGTATTTTCTGACGACGAAAAAAGTTTATCGTTATCAATCGAATTTAATAACGCGGGGTCAATATTGGGTAAATCTTTCATAATCAACTTTTTATAGAAAAAGAGACTAACAATAATTCGGTTTAACTCAATGCGCAAGTTTTCTAAAAGTGACTCTTTCAAAAGAATCCTAGTAATCGTGTTTTAACTAAAAAATGCGTATAATGCACGATTCGCAAAGGAGAGATGGCCGAGTGGCCGAAGGCGCACGCCTGGAAAGTGTGTATACGGCAACGTATCGAGGGTTCGAATCCCTCTCTCTCCGCCACCACACCCCTATCACCCCGTCCTAGAAAGTCTTACACCCCTAGCAAACACAGCTTTTACAGGCAAAAACTCATCCATAGCAATCTCTAATAATTCTTTGACATACCCCCACTGATAGGGGTACATGGACTGCATAAACTGGAGGTACCCCCCACAATGCCGTTAACGGATGTAAAAGCAAGAAACCTGAAACCTAAAGACAAGGACTACAAAATCTCCGATGAAAAAGGCTTGTTCTTGTTGGTAAAAAAGAATGGAAGCAAATATTGGCGGCTTAAATACCGTATAAATGGTTCCGAGAAATTGTTAGCTTTAGGGGTTTACCCCTTAATAAGGCTGAAACAAGCCCGAGAAAAACGTGACGACGCAAGAAAAAAAATTGCCGATGGGGTAGACCCCTCGTTAACCCGAAAACTTGAGAAAGCCGGAAGCGGCAAGAATACCTTTCAAGCTATTGCTGAAGAATTTTTGACTCAGAACACACATAAATGGAGTCCTTCACACAAGGCTCATCTTCAACAATGTTACGAACGTGATGTCTTCCCTTGGATTGGCTCAAGACCTTTAAAGGATTTAACTGCCCCTGAGGTTTTAAGTGTTTGCCGACGTATTGTTGACCGTGGAGCATTAGAAACTGCTGCCAGAACAAAACAATTTATCGGGCAAGCAATCCGATACGGTGTCGCCACTGGGCGTGCTGAACGTGATGTAACACAAGACCTAAAGGGTGCATTACCATCCCCGGTTAAAACTCACTACCACGCAATTGTAGACGCTAAGGACTTACGGCAGTTACTCATAGATATGGACAACCACAAAGGTTCATTTGTTGTTAGAACGGCCCTACAACTACAACCCCTTATCTTTGCAAGACCGAGAAATCTAGTGAAAATGGAATGGTCAGAAATTGATATTAATAATGCGCAATGGGTAATACCGGCTGAGAAAATGAAAAAAGCAGACCGACATATCGTGCCGTTATGTAGACAAGCCATTGAGTTACTGAATGACATCAGGCCATTAACCGGAAGTGGTCAATATGTATTCGCTAGCGACCAAGGCGTAAACAAATCAGGCCATATCAGCCGAGAGACTCCAAGCGCAACGTTAAGACGCATGGGCTATAAAGGCAAACAAACAGCACATGGTTTCAGAACTACCGCCAGCACACTCTTACATAAACAAGGCTTTCATTCTGACATGATAGAACGGCAATTCTCTCACGCCGAAAGAAATTCAGTTAAGGCGGCCTACTGCCACGCTGAATATTTGCCAGAACGAAAAAAAATGATGCAAGTGTGGGCCGATTATTTGGACAATCTGAAAGCTGATAATGTCATTGTTGGTGATTTCAGAATGACTCAATAACCACCTTGCTATAATAAATTTCGGGCTAGGTTTAGCGGCCGAATAGTAGGAATCATTACCCTACCCGCCCGATTCTTTTCAGTAATGATGCATCTTAATGGAGTGCTTATGGATTCTAAAGAAGAAGTAGAAACGGAAGAACGCAAAGACCGTACAGATGATTTTTTGAGCCTAAGAGGCAATAAACTTGATGATTTCAATTACCTTGATGCCATTGAGGATGAAATACTAAGGACCGAAGAATACCTATACTTTTCCATGGACAAAATATTTAACAGCAACCAAAGCCAAATAAAGAGGTTCACTGACAAAACCTTAAGTTCAACTTCACTGATAATAGCAAGCCATATTGATCTATATAAGACTAGAGAACCCTCTAATGAACTACGTATAAACGACCCTCACTATCTAGAAAAATTGAAAGCAATTCCTGGACTTGAAAAAGCCAATCATGAGATGAGCAAACTAGAAGAACCATTATTAAGCCAGGCTGTTCTTTCCTTAGCACTTACAAAAGTAAATTTTTTGTCGGGTAACATTGTCAATGCACTATCTTGCTTATCATTGGCTAACACATCCCTAGGTGCAGTAGGATTTAAAAACAAAACCGCCAAAGAAAGCGAGTTAGACAGTATCCATACAAGAATACTCTCGGCAGAGTTTGGAAAAGAAGGTGGGGCTAAAAAAAATAAGCATTTTAAGGAATTACGCCTCCAATTTGTAAAAGCCTACCAAGATGGGGAATGGGCAAGTAAGGACAGTGCTAATGAAATACTCTATAAAAGACTTAAGATAACCGAAGTTGAAATGTCCACAAGCAGAAGATGGCTTATAAACGTGAAGTCTAAATAAAGAACCTTACTGATTAGTATGCACCTAACCACTAGCTAGCACCTACCCCCCCTACTTGCATAGACCCCCTCATTGTTCCCTGATTTACTACCCCTGTCTTTAACAACAGCAGGAGTTGCACATGGATATTACATTTCTAAAACTTCCCGAAGTATGCAAAAAAACAGGGCTTTCACGCTCTACGGTTTACAAACTAATAAAAGCCGGTAAATTTCCAAAGCAAATCAAACTGACCGAACACTCAAGTGCATGGATTGCCTCAGAAATACAAACATGGGCTGATGATGTTATTGCAAATCGCGATTCAGCAGTGGGTCTTTGAGGTCATCATGGAGCAAAATAAAAGATCTAGAATACTATTTGAAACCATCGATAATTTGGCCTGCAAGCCTGGATTAAGAAGCAAAATAGACGCGAAATGCTGTGAATGCATCTATGACCCCTACCAAGAGGGAACATGGCGAATTCAAGTTGATAATTGCACCAGTATGACTTGCCCATTGTATTGGGTACGAGCAAAATCATTTCGTAAAAAAGATAGTTAACTCATGAATAATATTTTGAGTTACTTCAGTTCATTTTCGTAAATGTCTAAGCAAAAAGAAAAACTACCTTTTGATAAAATTGGCGGCGTAATTATGATTAACAAGCGTCTTCTTGATAGCGAAGTTTTCTTAACAATGCCTCCTCAAGCCAATAAACTATTCCTTTTACTGCACTCTCAGTGGCGGCCTCATAAACCTGTGGGTTATGGTGTCAGAGAAGCTGCTGCAAAAATAGGCTGTGCACAAAATACAGCAGCCAAATCTTTTCAGGTGTTAGAAGGCCGTGGGTTCATTATTTGTGAGGACGAGTCAGTTTTTCATAGTAAAAATGGCAGTCGCGCCAGGGAGTGGCGACTAACCTGGATGCCATACACTTGGGATAGATATGCTAAGCCGCCGTCAAATGAGTGGGAAAAATGGAACGATAAAAATAAGTTAACCGTATCAAAATGTAGTACGCAAAAGGGAATAGCGTCACCTATTTTGAGACGCTAATTGATTAACAAGCGACTAGCGTACTCTGTTTTGAGACACAAACGCTGTTTTTTACCCCTCTAGCGTACCTCATTTTGATACACACCTACATATACCACTACCCATGAGTACCTGAGGCATTCTACTTTAGAGTACCTTTACGGCAGGACTATTGGGGAGTGGTTTGGGGTCATCCGTTATATTAATAGTAATCTTCGGCCATTCTGCTGGTTCGTCAGTAAAATGCTCAACAGCTTTTCGCTTAGGGTAAACGTACTGCGCTAACTCTTTAGCCATCTGACCGGCTAATGCATAATTCTCATCAGCCATCGCTTGTTGTGAAATCTTAACCATGGTCGTTATCGGGTCATAGTCCAGTGCGCTGATTTGCTCTAGGACCTCGAGAGTTTTCTTGTTCGGTGTACCTTTTTTCCGGCCACCAGTTCTTGGTCTAGTTGTTCGTCCCATTTGACATCCTGTTGAGGGTATATAGTGCTTGTCAGTATAGTATCAATACGCACAGGGAATGACGTGTAATTTTTATAGGTCGATATAGCAGATTTTAATTGGGGAAGAAGTATGAAATATATTGCAAAAAATTAGTGTCTTACTCAGCCTTGCTTGCACCGAATTAGTCTCTTTCTGTCGTGGCACACCGTTGCATGCTATGCGCCTATTTGATTAACACTCCTGCGAAACCAAAAGCCTACGCCAAACTTCTAGACGTTATTAAACCCTCACTCCATATCTTCATAAAATGAAGATTGTTATAAGCGATACAACTTATCTTATTTTATCAAAAGCAGAACTGAATAACTTACCTGTACCCCGTCAACGCCATGTGGACCAATTAGTCAAATTGCCTAAGAGATACTTTTAGTTCATTGTTAACTTTACAGAGGAAACAATGATGAAAGAAAAAACAAGTGTAGAAAAGACCGTGCGCGATATCCGTCGGCACACTCGTAAACAATACTCAGCCGAAGAAAAGATTCGTATTGTACTGGAGGGTCTGCGAGGAGAAGATAGCATTGCTGAG
>JYMV01018419.1_pt1 | contig 43631 bp, 35 predicted proteins | sample 338911 | NCBI WGS metagenome assembly JYMV01 (sample SAMN03354496, study PRJNA234377) | hydrothermal vent metagenome | biome: Deep sea; feature: Hydrothermal plumes at the Eastern Lau Spreading Center, Western Pacific Ocean; material: Seawater | place: Tonga | collected 2009 | depth 2000 m m | reverse complement strand
AAGGGTAAGATTGATTTCAAAGTTGACAAAGGTGGGATCATTCATGCCCAGGTGGCAAAAGTGTCTTTTATCTTCCCCAGCGTTGTCAGCACCTTCCTCTGAATCTGCTGATTCTGACTCATCTGCATCTTCCACATTCTTTGATTCTTCAGCAGATTTCTCTGTCGGAGTTTCTTCATTTGCCTTCTCTTCCGTTGAATCGTCCGCAGATGATTCGTCAACTTTCTCTTCTGCTACCGGCTCTTCCTTCACCTCTTCCACCGGAGCTTCCTCCTTAGTTTCGGCTGCCTCTCCTGGCGCTTCCGGGCGATCAGATAGTGTTGTCAAAATACCGGACAAATTGCTCCCTCCTGATTGCAATGCTGAAATAACATTTTTGGCTGGTGACTGCAACAAGCCAATGATTTCTCCAATAAGCTCATCCTTGGACTTGAGTGAAGCCAATTCCTTAACCTGCTCATCTCCCAGATACAATGATTCCTCAATAAATGCTGCTTTAAGAACCGGCTTGTCATGTTTCTTTCTAAACTCCTTAATGACTTTTGCCGGAACACTTCCGCTCTCAGAAGTCATAAGGGCGGTATTACCTACAAGGAGCTCATATGCTTCTTCGTAGTTCCCCTCAACCTTCTCCATGGCTTTCCTGAGGAGGGTGTTCTTAACCACCTGCACCTCTACGCCTTTATTAAAGCACAATCTTCTAAGTTCGTTCGAGTCGCTCACCGTCAAACCAGAAATGTCAGCCAAATAAAGATTCTTACTGGCCTTTAACTTCTCAGCTATGCTATCAATGAATTGGTCTTTTTCTTGCCTTGTCATGACTTCTTAAATTAATCTATTGACTTGGGATCCACCTTAATTCCAGGACTCATCGAACTAGATAGGCTTATACTTTTAATATATATTCCTTTAATAGAACTGGGCTTCAACTTCACAATAGTTTGAAGAAGTTCCATTGCGTTCTCAGTAATTTTTTGCTCATTAAAAGACACTTTTGCCACCTGGGCATGAATGATCCCACCTTTGTCAACTTTGAAATCAATCTTACCCTTCTTAACTTCCTCAATGGCTTTACCTATATTAGGAGTAACAGTTCCTGACTTCGGGTTGGGCATCAATCCTCTTGGACCCAACACTTTACCCAACGCACCAATCTTAGGCATAACTGCTGGCATGGTTACGATTACATCAATATCGGTCCAACCAGCTTTGATCTTCTCAATGAACTCATCCAATCCAACATAGTCAGCGCCAGCATCTTTGGCCTCTTGCTCTTTATCAGGAGGACACAGCGCGAGTACTTTAAGGTCCTTACCTGTTCCGTGTGGCAGTGTAGTCACGCCACGAACCATTTCATTTGCGTTTTTTGGATCTACACCCAATCTAACGTCCACATCCACTGAAGCATCGAACTTGGTTGAAGTAATCTCCTTCAGCAATTGAGCTGCCGCCGGGAGTAAGTATAACTTATCCGGGTCGATCTTCTCCAGTGCCGCTTTTCTATTTTTCGATAATTTAGCCATCTTGATATATTTTACTCGGGCGGATTGCCACCTCTTACTCGAATTCCCATGCTTCTTGCTGTACCAGCCATCATTTTCATCCCTGATTCAACTGTAAAAGCGTTTAGGTCCGTCATTTTATCCTCGGCAATCGTTCTGAGTTGATCCCAGGTAACGTTACCTACCTTCTGTCGGTTAGGTTCAGCTGATCCGGACTTTAGCTTCAAGGCCTCCAGAATTTGCACCGATGCAGGAGGTGTTTTAATTACAAATTCGAAGGACTTGTCCGCGTATACCGTAATGACTGTAGGCAGTACTCTTCCTTTCTTATCCTCTGTACGCCCATTAAACTGCTTGCAAAACTCCATTATGTTCACCCCCTTAGCTCCCAATGCAGGACCTACTGGTGGGGCTGGATTAGCAGCTCCTCCCCTGATTTGCAGTTTAATTAAACCAACTACGTCTTTAGCCATTGCTTTTGTCTTAATATATTACAGGCGCCGCTTACGACTCCTTTTCTACTTGCATATAATTTAGCTCCAAAGGAGTTTTCCTTCCGAAGATCTTTACCATCACTTTCAACTTCTTCTTCTCCTTGTGAACCTCCTCAATAATACCGGTAAAGCTGTTGAAAGGCCCGTCAACCACTTTCACAGACTCACCAACTATAAATGGGATGTTGATTTCCTCATCACTTTCTTCGAGTTCGTCAACTTTACCCAAAATCCTATTTACCTCTGCTTGTCTCAGTGGAACGGGGTCTCCGTTCTTGTTACCTAAAAATCCAATTACACCGTTCACAGATTTAATCACGTGAGGCACCTCACCTTTCAGGTCAGCTTCAATTAAAACGTAACCAGGAAAATAATTACGCTCCTTAGAGACTTTCTTACCTTGTTTGATTTGGTATACTTTCTCAGTCGGTATGAGTACCTGAGCAAGATGACGATCTAACTTCATTCTGCTGATCTCAAGTTCGATCATCTCCTTGATCTTGCGTTCTTTGCCACTAATGGCTCGAACCACATACCACTTTTTACCTGTATCTGTTGTAACTGCCAATTGAAATTGATTTTAATTATTTAGGTCTTATTGGTTTGGTCTAAAACATTCGATAAAGCGCGCCCATAATAGTGGAAAAGGACTTATCCATTATATAGATGACAATTGCTATCATAACGGAAGCGATGGCAACAACAATGGCACTGCTCTGCAGCTCACTCCATGTGGGCCAGGAAACCTTATACAACAACTCATTAACGGTTTCTTCTATATATCCTTTAACACTCACCTCTCAGCATTTTGCACGGGTGAAGGGACTCGAACCCCCAACCAATGGTTTTGGAGACCACTACTCTACCAATTGAGCTACACCCGTGTAGTGACCAATCCTCGACCTAATTAATACATTACTTAATAATCTCAGTAACCTGTCCGGCACCAACAGTCCTACCGCCTTCTCTCATTGCGAAACGAAGACCCTGACTGATTGCTACTGGAGCGATAAGATTAACAGTGATGCTAACATTATCTCCAGGCATTACCATTTCTCTTCCCTCTTCCAGAATAATCTCACCAGTTACGTCAGTAGTTCTCAGGAAAAACTGTGGCCTGTACTTATTGTGAAATGGAGTGTGACGTCCACCTTCGTCCTTTTTCAAGATGTAAACCTCAGCCTTAAATTCAGTATGAGGTGTTACAGAACCAGTTTTCGCAATAACCATCCCGCGTGAGACCTCCTCTTTATCGATGCCTCTAAGAAGCAGGCCTACATTATCGCCAGCTTCTCCTCTGTCCAAAATCTTCCTGAACATTTCAACACCAGTGACTGTAGTTTTCTTTCCTTTAGCACCCATGCCTATAAGAGCAACTTCATCAGAAGTATTCACAACACCTGTTTCGATACGACCAGTGGCAACTGTTCCTCTACCTGTAATGGAGAATACGTCTTCAACTGGCATCAGGAAGTCTTTATCAATTTCTCTTTTCGGAAGTGCAATCCACGAGTCAACAGCATCCATAAGAGCCAAGATTTGATTTTCTGCATCAGCATCACCATTCAAAGCGTTCAATGCAGAACCCTGGATGATTGGAATGTTATCACCATCAAATTCATAGAAAGAAAGCAATTCACGTATTTCAATTTCTACCAATTCAAGGAGTTCAGGATCATCAACCTGATCAACTTTGTTCATGAATACGACAATGCCAGGAACACCTACCTGACGTGCAAGTAGAATATGCTCTCTGGTCTGTGGCATGGGGCCATCTGTTGCAGCGACAACAAGAATAGCTCCGTCCATTTGAGCCGCACCTGTAACCATGTTCTTTACATAGTCAGCGTGACCCGGACAGTCAACGTGTGCATAATGGCGCTCTGCTGTTGTATATTCTACGTGAGATGTATTAATTGTAATACCTCTTTCTTTCTCCTCAGGAGCATTATCAATTGAATCAAACGATCTCACTTCTGACAGACCTTTCTTTGCAAGAACAGTTGTAATTGCCGCTGTTAAAGTCGTTTTACCGTGATCCACGTGTCCAATCGTACCTACGTTTAGGTGTGGTTTGGACCTGTCAAATTTCTCTTTACTCATTTTCCCGTTTATTTACTGCGTTGTTGTTACTATTAATTACTTCATATTACTGTTAATAATCTCGAACTCAAATCCAGAGCCGATGACGGGAATTGAACCCGTGACCTCTTCCTTACCAAGGAAGTGCTCTACCTCTGAGCTACATCGGCTTATTCACCGATGCCGATAATTTATCGAGCGGGAAAAGGGATTCGAACCCTCGACCCTCAGCTTGGAAGGCTGATGCTCTAGCCAGCTGAGCTACTCCCGCTAATATTTTTCCACCATATAAAGAACTCTCAATCCTAATTGACCGATGCAAAGGTGCATTCATTCAATTTACTCACCTTCACCTTGGTGTCGGTGCCCTCTGTGGGGAGAGCAGGGCTCGAACCTGCGAAGGCGTAAGCCAGCAGATTTACAGTCTGCCCCGTTTGACCACTTCGGTATCTCCCCTAAAAATCAATGCTCAAATCTTGTTGGCCAATGATCTATCAAGAGCCATTAACCATTGATTTTTATCAACCTTTTTGTTGGAGATTTCTTTTTTGGTGTGCATTGCGAGCCAATGGAGGGACTCGAACCCCCGACCAGCTGATTACAAATCAGCGGCTCTAGCCAGCTGAGCTACATTGGCAAGAAGAGACAATCTCCATCCTGAACACTGTTTAAAAATTGAGAACCATCTCCGTAAATTCCCTGCACAATTTCAACCCTAAAAAAAAACACCCCCTGCAAAAAGGAATGCAAAGGTATGAAACTATTAGTTTTATACAAACTATTATGAATAGTTTTTCTGGGGTACGGACAAGAAAAAAACAGAGCCATTGGAAGCTCCAAAAATTGCCTAATTCCGAAAGCTAAAACGGCTCAGATTTTTTTGATTGTGCTTTCTGTTTTCGCTTTTTCAACTGACGTCTAAGCGCGTCAACGGCAAGGTCTGTAGCTTCTTCAAATGATTTTCCCTGTTTTTTGGCAAAAAGCTCCTTCCCAGGAATGGACATTCTGATCTCTACTACTTTGTCATCCGTCTTACTGGCTCCATCCATGCGAAGAAAAACCTCGCTCCCAACAATTCTGTCGTAAAACAGCTCTAGCTTATCAACTCTTTCTTGTATGAAACTGTTTAAATCCTTATCTGCATCGATTCTAACGGAGTGGACCTTTATATTCATAGTGTTTCGTTTAAATTATGCCTTGGGATGTGCCTGCTTGTAAATATTTGTCAGCTTTTTGATTGTATTGTGGGTGTATACCTGGGTTGCTGACAAACTCACATGGCCCAAAAACTCTTTGATTGCGTTTAAATCAGCACCATTATTCAACATGTGAGTTGCGAATGTATGTCGCAGTACATGAGGACTCTTTTTACTAATGGTGGTTACCTTGCGAAGGTATGAATTTACTAGTCTATAGACTAATTTTGCATAGAGTTTTTTGCCCTTATCCGTCAGAAATAACCACTCTATCGGGCATACTTCATCCAAGTACTGCTTTATTTCATTTTTCAAGTTATCAGAGAATGGAAGAATGCGCTCTTTGTTCCCCTTGCCCAATATTTTTAGTGTTCCCTTGTTAAAGTCAATGTCTGAGACTTTCAGGTTGATGAGCTCTGAGAGCCGTATTCCTGTAGAGTATAGCAATAAAATAATCAGCTTATCGCGCCTGCCCTTTCCACCTTCGTCAAAGTCAACAGTGTCAAGCAATTCATCCATACTCGACTTCTCCACGAAAACGGGTAACTTCTTTGACGTCTTAGGTGGTAGAATCTTCAACATTGGATTCTTTTTTACTATCCCCTCCCTCAGCAAGAACTTATAATATGATTTAAGTGTAGTGATTTTCCTGTTGACCGATCTGGTGGTAATGCCAGCATCGATCATATCAACGATCCAGGATCTGATCAAGCCATGTGTTACCTCTTCAATCCTGGTCAGATCGTATTGGGCCTTGATGAAATTGTAAAATTGGGTTAGGTCGGTGGTGTAAGCGGTTACTGTTAAGGGCGAATATCGCTTCTCATTTTTGAGGTAGCTCAGGAATTTGTCCCTCGGCATATGCTGTACGTGTTAGTTAATACGAATATATGAAATGTAAGAAATGGAGATGGCATAAAGATGCGTCAAGTTTGAACATCCTTACATGCAACGCACAAACGACGGAGGAAAATTAAAATGAAGGTGGAAACTTGCCTCAGAAACAGCCTAAAGGCCTGCTTCCTCGTCCCTCAGGCCTTGGATGTAAGCCGCCTTTTGGATCTCTTCGCGTCGTACTACGGAAGGCTTCGTAAATTGCTTACGCGCACGCAGTTGCCTGATAACACCCGTCTTTTCGAACTTCTTCTTGAACTTCTTTAAAGCTCTTTCAATCGGCTCTTTTTCTTTTACTGGTACAATAATCATTAACAATCTTTTTTCTCCTTAGAGGCTGCAAAGGTAGAGATGCTTGATTAATTATGCAAATGTTTGTTTGGAATGCTTGAGGACCGATGTTTGATAACGGAAGTTAAATGGTGTATGCGGTTAGGAAGATCGCAGACAGTCAATGCCGGAGGCGGGCAGATAGCAACGTCCGTCTTTCAGTATCAGACATCCGTCAATTGAGAATCTGATTCCCAATAACAATCTTCTGAATTTCTGAGGTCCCTTCACCAATGGTACAGAGCTTTGAATCCCGATAGAACTTCTCCACGGGAAAGTCCTTGGAATAACCATAACCTCCAAATACCTGCACCGCATCGTTGGAAACGCTCACCGCAACTTCGGATGCATAGTACTTGGCCATTGACGATTCCTTCGTAACGTTCTCTCCTCTATCCTTCAAATCAGCTGCCTGGTAGGTCAAAAGTTCTGCCACCTCCACCTCTGTGGCCATATCAGCTAACTTAAAAGCAATACCCTGGAAAGACGCTATTGGCTGTCCAAACTGTTCGCGCTCCTGAGCATACTTCAAAGCAGCCTCATATGCTCCTTTCGCAATGCCCACGCTAAGTGAAGCAATCGAGATCCTTCCGCCGTCCAACACTTTCATGGCTTGAATAAATCCTTCGCCAATCTCACCTAGGATATTCTCTTTTGGCACCCGGCAATTGTCAAACAGCAGTTCTGTCGTTTCCGAAGCTCGCATACCCAATTTATCCTCCTTGCGACCTGATTTAAACCCAGGGGTTCCTTTCTCAATCACAAAAGTTGTAATGCCATGTGAATCCCGAACTTCTCCAGTTCTAACGAGCACAACTGCAACATCTCCACATGCTCCATTGGTAATCCAGCATTTTGCCCCATTGATCACCCAATCATCACCATCCTGTACTGCTGTACATTTCATATTCAGGGCATCCGAGCCTGTATTCGGTTCTGTCAGGCCCCACGCACCGATCGATTCACCTGTGGCCAGCTTGGTTATCCATTTCTGCTTTTGATCCTCTGTTCCAAATTGCAATATATGGCCTGTACACAATGAATTGTGTGCTGCCATTGACAGGCCAATAGATCCGCAGACTTTCGACAGCTCAACAATCGCGGTTACATAATCCGCATAAGTAAAACCAGAACCACCATATTTGGTAGGAACCAAGACGCCCAACAAACCAATCTCTCCCATTTTTTTGAAGACATCAACCGGGAATTCCTGAGACTCATCCCATTCCATCATTTTAGGGCGAATGTGCTTCTCAGCAAACTTCCTGACCATCTCTCCGACGGCCTTTTGATCTTCTGTTTCGGAAAAGTTCATTTGGTAATTTTAATCTGGTGATAATTTATTCAGACAAGAAGAATAGGGTGCAATTTTACAGTATGATAGAGCATCTATAATTCTGAATGAGGTATTTCTAAAAAGATCAACTTTCGAGTAATGGAATAGTAGCAAAACTACTATCCTTAACTTCGAATTATTGAAATGCAAAGCTAGCATTATTTGGAAAAGGTAATAGGGGATCCACAGCCTCTGTCATTGTTGTCGAGTTGTCTTGTCCATATCTCAGAAGTAAATGCCCATCCTCAATTTTTGAGTTGTGAAATTTGTTCTTGTATTTACCAAGCTCAAAATGATTGGGATCAAAACTTATGTAGTCCATCTTGCCAATCGGAAGTTGATGAAGTATCAAAGCGTCAAAGCGCCTTTCTGATCCCTGAGGCAACGGACAGAAAAACCACCTTCTCATCATTGTCGTCCCTGTATACTCTGCCACCGACGTTATGTGACAACGAGTGGTGAGTTTGGTTAGAAAGAAGCGGGGTAGCGATGCCTTCACTACCCTGCCAATCAACAAACCCTTGTTTATAATCTTTAGTTGCCCACTACTTACGCATACGCTTAATTGGCATATTTACTGCTTAATTTTTGTCGAGATGCTAAAATCATTGACATACGCGACCTTCGGACTATTGATGGTTACTGCCTGCTTGAGTGCTCAAGAGAGCAAGGAATCTTTTCAGGTGCAGACCATTTATACGAAAGGTTTGCAGAGCATTGAAAAAGATCCGCACATTGCCAGAATGCTGGCTCATTCAGGTACTGACTTGTCCATTGGGCAAAGCAAAAATGAGCGTTATGAATACGCTGAAGTTTCGGTTATAGATCGCCTGAAGGATCTACAACTTGACATCTCGTACCATGACGCCGTCGGCCATTATGTTGAATTCTACATTAATTCGGATCCGGATCGGTTGAAACTGCTTTTCGGATTGAATCAGTATTACAACAGTTCCGTTTCCTCAAGTCTCGAAAACAATGGCCTTCCTCAAGGGTTTGCCCTTATTCCTGCAGTATGCTCTTCCTTTGGTCCAACCTCTACCAACGGTCATGGTGGCACAGGTCCATGGCACCTTAACTATCCACAGGCTATCAGGTATGGCTTGCAAATAGATAAGAACGTGGATGAACGGAGAGAGATGGAGAAGGCAACGGTTGCCGCGACAGCATACTTATCAGATTTGTACAAGCTGTATGACAATTGGGAGCTAACACTAGCGGCATACACTTGTGGCCCTGCTACCATCAATAAAGCACTTAGTCGTCAGGAAGCGAGTACATTCTGGGAGATTTATAAGGTGCTGCCTGAGGAGATGCGCGATATCGTGCCAGCGCTTGCGGCATTGGTTTATGTTCAAGGGCGGCAGAACACAGCAACTGCCTTCGAAGTTCATATTGACACGGATACGGTACGTATACACAAAAGATTGCTTCATGAGGCACTGAATGATGTGGTGAATGCAGATTTAGAAGAGCTGAACTTTCTGAATCCGGCGCTGAACGCAAAGGCGTTTCCAGCCAATTATACGGCTGTTTTTCCCGCTGAATTAAAAGAACGTTTTTTTAATATGAAAGACAGTGTTTATGCCTATCAAGACTCAGTATTGCTTTATCCCAAACCAAAAACGCCAGAAGAGGTCCCGCCCGTGGATGGAATAGCCATTACACATATCGTCAAATCGGGCGAGGTGTTGGGCCTCATAGCGGAGAAGTACGAGGTAGGTGTTTCTCAAATTCAACAGTGGAATGATATGGGCGGAAGTACCCGGCTTAACATAGGGCAGAAGTTGGTCATCTATAGTAAAAGTCCGCTCTCCAAGACCGTTCCCACTGAAGAAAGTTCAGAAACAGCAAAAGCGCTGGATAAGGAGTATGTGACCTATACCGTTAAAAAAGGAGAATGCCTGGACGGCATAGCGAAGAAGTATCCCGGTATCTCTGCTCGGAACATTATGGAACTAAATAACATAGATGATAACATTCAAGCAGAGCTGATATTAAGAATCAAGAAAAGATAGGAGGGAAAATGCATCCCGCAAAAGTATTAATGGCGCTCTTGAGCATCATGACACTGCTGTTTGGAGTAATGGTTGTTTTCCCTGCTGACGGAGTTCAGATTGGTGGAATTAAATTCCAGTTTCCCACAGTGGAGGAGTTTTTCAATGACATAGATCCAGCGGAAGCTGAATCGGGAAAGGAACTGGCCGAACTTATGGAGGACACTACTACTGTTTTAACCACTCTGGACTCTTTGAAAATCCAGCAGAAACTGGATTCCTTGAGGGAGGCGAAGAAAAAGTTGTTGTTCGTAGATGAATCGAGTCCTTCGCTATACAGCTTCTTTAAAATATTAGAAACAGCAAAATTTAAAAAGGTTAGGATTATGCACTTCGGAGATTCACAGATAGAAAGTGATCGTATTACTGGTTACATCCGGAATGAGTTTCAAAAAGCCTTCACCGGATATGGTGGAGGCTTGTTTCCAATTGTGCAAGTTGCACCAAAGCTCTTCGTCAACACAACGCATAGCGAAAACTGGAAGCGCTATAGTGGTTTTGGTAAAAAGGACACTGCAGTTAAGCACATGAAGTATGGCGCCTTACTGAACTTTTCTCGTTACGCGCCACTGAAGGCCGTTGACAGCCTGCAATATGAAGGTTGGATCACCATCAAGAAACCACGAAAGTCCTATGGCCGAACAAAGAAGTACCATCAGTTCAAAGTATATTACGGAAATGTCAAAGGGGTGGTCACCTATCAGGTGCTCTTGGACGGAGAAGTTGCCAAGTCAGATACGCTACAGGCCGGAGCTTTGCTTGACAAGATTCACGTGGACATGGCCAATACACCTGAAGAGATTAAAGTGATATTTAAAGGCAATGACGGCCCCGACATCTATGGTATTTCATTGGAAGGCAATGCCGGAGTGGTGGTGGACAATATCCCAATGCGCGGTTCCTCAGGTGCAGTGTTCAAAAAGCAAGACCGTGCGTTACTGCAAGCTATGTTTGCTGAACTCGCACCGAGCTTGATTATTCTGGAGTTCGGAGGAAATACGGTTCCCTATATCGATAGTCAGGAAGAATGTGTCAATTATGGGAAGTGGTTCGCATCTCAAATTAAGATGATAAAGGGCATGAACCCAAATGCAACGATCATATTGATCGGTCCAAGTGACATGGCTATCAAGGTGAAGACGGAGTATTACACCCATCCGTACCTGCCGCATGTGCGTGATGTGCTAAAGAAGGCGGCACAGGAGTCAAACTGCATGTTCTGGGATATGTACGAGGCCATGGGAGGGTTGAATTCAATTAGTAAGTGGATAGAAGCAGAACCACCATTAGCAGCCAAGGATTATACTCACTTCACACCTAAGGGAGCGAGGAAAATTGCCAAGATGTTCTATGAGCAACTGATGGAAAAATATGACGACTACAAACATGAAGAGACTAAATCGGCTGATTCAAATAGGATATGAAGACAATTATTAATAGATATATTGCCCTAACAATTGTTCCATTGCTATTGCTCAACTTGTTAGCGGTTGCACAGGAGGTGGAGAATCCCCATGTGCTAAAGCAGTATGACTTTATCTACTATGAGAATAATACCCTCAACTTCTACAATGACAGCAGCAATTTCGAAACGCTCTTTGGCAGGCTGGATGATCTGATTTTTGAAGGGAAAGGCAAGATCTCCGTCCTGCAAGTTGGAGGATCCCATATACAAGCCGATATCTGGTCAGATCGCATTCGGCAGAACTTCTTCAAATTCTCTCCCGGCTTAAATGGAGGACGCGGATTTCTGTTCCCATTTACGATGGCGCATACCAATAATCCTTATTACTACAAGGTTACATACACTGGCAGCTGGGAAGGGTTTAGGTCATCTGTCAAAGAGCACGAATCGGAATACGGTGTGTCGGGCATCACTGCAACGACTCATGACTCTTTAACATCATTTCAAATTGCGTTCAGAAATAAGCACTGCCCCAAGTATGATTTTAACCGGGTTAAAGTATTTCATGACCTGGACAGCACAGGGTACAAACTTGCCTTTGTGGCCGACTCAAATCACACAGTTGTAGTGAACGAGGAGATTGGGTATACGGAATTTTTGTTCGACCACTATATCGATTCAGTGGCGTTTACCATTACTAAAACAGACACCCTTCAAGATCACTTTAACCTTTATGGACTTACCCTGGAGACTGATGATCCTGGTATCGTATACCACGCGATTGGCGTTAATGGTGCAAGCACGGAGAGCTATCTGCGCTGTAACAAGTTCACCCAACATCTTTCTGCCTTAAAACCAGATCTGGTTATTTTCTGCATGGGCATCAATGATGCCTACCATCCTGATTTTAGTGCCAAGGATTATGAGCACAACTACGACACACTTGTTCAATGGATAAGGGCAGTCTCGCCAGATGCAGCTATCATATTCACCACCAATAATGACAGTTATTACAAAAGGCGTTATCCAAATAGACGTGCCGAGCAGATTAGAACGGTTATGATCTCATTAGCAAAGCGACATGGTGCAGCTGTGTGGGATCTATATGGTGTGATGGGTGGCCTCGGTTCATCCAGAACCTGGGAAAGAAATAAACTGGTAAAGCGCGATAAGATTCACTTTACCAGGACAGGGTATAGATTGGTAGGAGACCTCATGTTCTCGGCGTTGGTGGGGGCGTACGATAATCACCTGAAGCTGGCCTTTGAATAACCTATACCACTTATTGGATTGGTTTCTGAGCCTGTTTACTAAAGAAGGCTTGAAGGACCTCTTGGTGTACGACGAGAGCGCTCCTATGGTCTTTACTCAATTCTTCTTCTGGGGCTTTCTCGCTTTTGTATTGCTGTTTTACACTGTTCTGCACAAGCACAACAAGATGCGGAATGCTTATCTCTTTGTAGTGAGCCTGTTCTTCTACTACAAAACCAGCGGGCTCTTCGTCAGCATTTTGCTCTTTTCAACCGTCTCCGATTACCTGATAGCATGGTTGATTTATGGGTCGAAGCAGAAGTCAATCAAACAGCTGTGGGTGGCGCTCAGTGTGTCCATCAATTTAATGCTCCTGGCATACTTCAAATACGCCTATTTTTTCACTGAGTCCTTTAACGAGTTTTTTAGCACGGATATGCTGGCGTTTAACCATTTCGCGCACTGGGCGAACAGTGCCACCGGTACTCATTTCTCTGTGGATCAAATCCTGCTTCCGGTGGGAATATCCTTCTATACTTTTCAAACCATCAGTTATACGGTGGACGTCTACAAGGAGAAGATCGCTCCAGTCAGAAGTATTCTGGACTTTGGATTTTACGTCTCTTTCTTCCCTCAATTAGTGTCTGGCCCTATTGTAAGAGCCGCCGACTTTATTCCCCAACTGTACAAACCCTACAACTTGACAAGGAATAAATTTGGACTCGCTTCATTTTTGATTTTACAGGGCTTGATCAAGAAAGTAGTGATTGGCGATTACATAGCCGTGAACTTTATCGATAAGGTATTTGCGAATCCAACCATGTTCTCGGGTTTTGAAAATCTCATGGCCCTCTACGGATATTCACTACAGGTTTACGCCGACTTTTCAGGCTACACGGACATGGCCATAGGTGTGGCGCTACTTATGGGATTTGAGCTGCCCCAAAACTTCAACTCTCCCTACAAAGCTAAGAATGTAGGAGATTTCTGGAAGCGCTGGCACATGAGTCTTTCTTCCTGGTTAAAGGACTACCTGTACATTCCATTGGGAGGTAATAGGAAAGGATCGACAGGCACGGTCGTATGTGCAATTGTAATTCTGACATTCATTACCCTGCTGGCGGCAAAGATGTGGGTGCTGTTTACATTTGCTGGATTGTTGTCAGTCGTTATACTCATGGCTGCGTGGATACCCAGATTTAGAAGAGCACTTACCGAGAATACTAACTTGATGATAACCATGCTGCTGGGAGGGCTATGGCACGGAGCGAGTTGGCAGTTCGTCATTTGGGGAGGGTTGAATGGTTTGGGATTGATGGTTTATAAGTTCTGGCGGAAGATAAGTCCTTATGAACAATTCAACAATACAGCTGCCATCGCATTAAAGATCTTCATCACTTTCAATTTTATTACCTTCACTCGCATCTGGTTCAGGAGTGAAAGCATGGAGACTTCGATGCAAATTCTTGATCAGATATCAGGGAACTTTAGCGCCAGCCTGATTCCTGACGTTCTGTTCGCATACCGTTATGTTTTTATTACTATGCTCATTGGATACATCATCCATTGGCTTCCATCCACCACCAAGGAATGGTACAAAGAGACCTTTATCAAATTACCCATTATTGTTCAAGTGGCCGTTGCAACTGTCGTTGTTTTCGTTGTGTATCAGGCCATGTCATCCGATTTGGTTCCGTTCATTTATTTTCAGTTTTAATCGTTGCTGACCATTGGTACCTGAACAAGTTTTAGTCCTGGTGATAAATTAATTTGACACTGAAAAATAGGGTGCAATTTTGCGGTATAATTCAGGACTTACCAAATCCGTTTTCTTTATATCAGCAACGTTCTCATAGGCTCCATGTTGATCGCGGTAGTTCACAATTGCAGTGGCTACATTCCATTTTACGTAAGGGTGTTTCCGTAGTTCCGCTATCATCACTTTGTTGATGTTGATCTTGTAAATCCGAGTGGTATCTAAAGTGAGAAATGGAATTATCTCATTGTATAAAGAATCTTCCAAGCCGTATACCTCCAGCAGTTGCTCTAAGTTTCTAAATCCCCCCAACCAATTCCTGTATTTCACAATTCTGTTAGAATAAGCGGGCCCTATTCCTTTCAGCTCTGTAAGCAGGGCAGCAGTTGCTGTATTAATTTCAATTGCCAAAGCGGTTTTTGTTTCTTTCTTTTCAAAGCTTCGCTCCTTCTTTACACTCTTGGGATTCCCCCGTTGTCCCTCGAACACCAAATAAGGCCTTACCCTCTCATAGAACTCATCCGACACTACCTTTAGTTTGGAAAATTGCTCTGGAGTTTCTATATCTCCAGCTTTCTCCCGATAGTTTCGTAGCCCATTGATTTGCCATTGCTTCAATCCCATCTCTCTCCACTCCTCATCCGTTACAAAATTTGGATCGAACTCATGGTATGCATAGGGTTCTCTCTGGGATTTTGACCAGGCCTCTCGCGGACCATCGTGTTTTGACCTATATTCCCCGCTTACCCGTGCGGCAGCTTGCTCAAGGGCTGCAAGTTCATTTTCAAACTCGGCCATGTTCGTAGTGTCTTCGAACTCCCTGTCGAGATCTACATTAAGGTAAATCAATACCAGAACAATAAGGGAAATAAGCACAAGTAGCCCGTTTCGATCCTTATTAGTGAAGGTCAGGTACTCTTTAAAGAGGTTGGCCATATCAATGTCAGGTGAGAGGATGTGAATCCAAATATGTTGAGACAGAATTCAAAAGAATCTCTGTCTCTTACTTGTATCTCTTTATCTCGCCGCTCTTAATGCGGGTAAAAAATGAGTTCAAATCATCCCTGATGCCAGGTGAAAGGAGATAGAGACCAAGGATATTCGGAAAACACATGGCAAATATCATGGCATCCGAGAATCCAATCACCGGGTCTAGCGCCATAACCGATCCTATGAACACAAAGACACAAAAAACCACCTTGTAAACAGCTTGAAGTGCTTTTGAGTCACCAAAGAGATATCCCCATGCTTTCAATCCATAGTACGACCATGAAATCATAGTAGAAAAAGCAAACAGCACTACAGCAATAGTCAGTATTATTGCAGCAATGCCTCCGAACACATTCTCAAATGCTACTGAAGTCATTTCAACCCCTGCAACAGACGTATCGGTATAAACTCCTGTAATGACCAGAACGAGAGCCGTCATGGTACAAATTACCACCGTATCAATAAATGGTTCCAGCAAAGCAACCAAACCTTCCGTGATAGGTTCCTTGGTCCTAACAGCCGAGTGCGCGATAGCCGCGGATCCAATACCTGCCTCATTGGAAAAGGCCGCTCGTCTAAATCCCTGTATCAAAACGCCCACAATACCGCCATATGCTGCAGCCGGACTAAATGCACCAGTGAATATTGCCCCAAACGCTTCTGGAATATCAGCAATATGATAAGCCAGGACAATCAATGCTGCAACAACATAAATACCGCACATGAATGGCACGATCTTATCAGTCACATTAGCAATGCTCCTAATACCTCCGATAATTACCACAGCAACTGCAATTGCCATTATAACACCAAATAGTACTGCCCCTACGTGTCCAGCCATGAACGTATCCTCAAACCAGGCCAGGCTGGTAAATTGAGCGCTCGCCTGGTTAGCCTGAAACATGTTTCCGCCACCAAAAGATCCGCCAATACACATAATTGCAAAAAATACCGCAAGCACTTTACCCAGTGTTCCTTTACCCTTCTCTGCTAACCCCCTACTGAGGTAATACATAGGCCCTCCAGAGATAGATCCGTCAGAATTCACTTTCCTGAACTTCACACCTAATGTACACTCTACAAATTTCGTGGACATTCCAAGTAACCCGGCAAGGATCATCCAGAATGTAGCTCCAGGTCCTCCCAGTGCTACAGCTACAGCTACACCTGCGATATTGCCCAGACCTACGGTACCTGATAATGCGGTAGTCAATGCCTGAAAGTGTGACACCTGTCCTGGTTCATTGGGATTTGTGTATTTACCCCTGACTATATCCAGCGACAACCTGAATCCCCTAATATTTACGAAACGCATGTAAATTGTAAAGAAAATCGCCCCTACAATCAACCAGATCAAAACCAGTGGGACCTCCTGCTTAAATAGCTTACCACCATCGGTATAAAATGTTTCGCTCTGTACATTAATATGATTCTCCTCAATCCAAGTGTCAAACTCGCCTTTTGTCATTGCTTTTTCTCCATCTTCCCCTATCACGGTTATAGACGCATCATCCGCCAGGTGTTGATGGGCTTCATGATTATAATCTTTAATTTGACCTTGTACGTTCAACTTGATCGAATAAAATACTGCATTGACGACGTGATCAGCTGGCTTCTTAAGTTTAGAATTAATGGCCTCACTTAAGTCCTGAACCCAATCAGATTCAACAGGTTCGAATCCGTCGCTTTGTGCGAATGTTAAGAATGGAAAGCATATTGCGACAAGGAAGATTTTGAAGTGTCTCATATAAAGAAGGTTGAATTAGAAAGGCCTGCCGGCAGGCGGGTGCAAATGTATGCATTTTGCCTTATTCCAGATCCCAGATCGTCGGACGCTTTTTGCGGATCTTGAAGAACTGCTTGTGCTCCAGGATAAACGCCATGATCAGGTAAATAAAAAGGACAGACCCAAATGTGATGAAGGAGAGATATATGAAGGTCATTCTAATGCTCGAAGACCTAATCCCCAGTTTATCGCCCCACCAGGCACATACACCAAAGGCGAATTTCTCGAAATAAGATAATATCTGGTTTATCATGAGGACTGTTCTAGAATCGCTGTGCCTATGGCGCAAGATAGGCATTTTTTATGGTCGCAATACTCTTTTTTAAGATGTAGCAGCGCCTGAGATTCCAATGCAGAATCAATGGCGAATCCCAGTTTTTGCCATGCACCCACGATCTTATTAGTCTCTCCACGTATCTGCTCCATTAGCTCAATTGACCTCTCCACCAATTCAGGTTGATTCATCGCTCTTCCATAAACGAACATGGTTGGCAGTACAGCATTTATCAGAATGCCAGCAATAGCCATATCGCCCAATCTGGTGGAGCGCTGTAATGTGCTTCTGCCAAACTTTGAATGCCCAGCCCAATAGCCCGAGGCTTCTATCTGAAACCACTTTATGAAACAACTTAATTTCTCCGCCTCCATAAAGTGCTTAAATCTAAGGCGCTTCTGATAGAGAAAAGCAGCTAACTGTGCAATCCGCAACGTGGGAAAGTTGCCAGGACGAAGCCGGGAGAATTTCCATAGGTGGGCACTGATAGCATGTAATTGATAGGATGTGTTGAGTTGATGATAATGCGCTTGAAGGTGAGACGAATATTCGTCGGAGAAAGAACCATTTAAGAACCCAGCCTGGCCAAACAGAAGGGCTTCCACCTGCTCAATATTTTCCATATTTCGTATAGACAATGATGAAGGGATGGACCTGAGCAATAATTCAAATGGGAGCCGATTTGTCCCCAAGCCAAAACTCCGCGCCACAACCTGGTAAAATGTCCGCTCCCAATTACCATTACTGACCTTCAAAAGCTCCAGGATCAATTTACTTTTATATTCAAGTTTTTCTATAAACAACCTTTCTATATAGTTGTTTGTCAGCATACTACCCGCAATGCTGCTATCTAGAATTGCTGCGCATGGAACAAAGGTTCGATGCTCAATTAAGGCATCGTATCTTTCAATAACAGAAGGGGCTATATGGCCCAGCTTTTCGGGTTTGTCATCATCATACACAACATGGAGTATCACGTTATCATATGCTCTATCGCTGGAATGCCCGTGTACAACCCAATCAGACGACTTTACATGAATTTCAACATTACCTGCCCACTCCAGGTTGTCTATGCGAATGCGTGCATTGAAAAAATCTGGCCCGGAATCATGGTTGTGCTCTCCTGGATGTATGACCTCCACCCGCTCTCCGGTGCTGCTGTAATGAACTTGCGAACTGAAATTGCGGAACTTCCATATATGGTGCAAGAGGTCTTCTCTCATGTATTAACAGGGGATGGGTATTGGAAATTGAGTATTGGGTATAATGAAGTGATCTTTGACTTAAAGGTACGGTTTATCTGAACAAATCTAAATAAATGACACTGTATGTTTCGCGCCAGGTACCTGTATAATGAGAAGCATCCAGTATCTGACCAGCAAATCAATAATAGACTTTCAATAAACCCATTAGAAATTCTGATCATTATGTACCCAAATCACGGACCGATTATTTAGTCCCCGTAATGGGCGAGCGCCTCCTCACTGGAAAGTGCATATGAGAAGCCTCCATCATGATACAGGTTCTGCATGGTGACCATTTTACACATATCGGAAAACAGCATGACAATATAATCTGCGCAGCTGTCTGCACTGGCATTGCCAAGCGGAGCGATGTCATTGGCATAATGGTAGAAAGAGTTAAATCCTTTAATACCAGCTCCCGCGGTGGTGAGTGTTGGAGATTGGGATATCGTATTGACCCGCACCTTTTTTTCCTTGCCATAATAGTATCCAAAACTTCGGGCTATCGATTCAAGCATGGCCTTTGCATCAGCCATGTCTTTGTATCCAGGCATCGTTCGTTGCGCAGCAATATAAGAGAGGGCAACTACAGAACCCCATTCGCTTATTGCATCTTGCTTGTACGCTGTTTGCAGAATCTTGTGAAAGGACAAGGCTGATATATCCAAGGTTTTGAGAAAAAAGTCGTGGTTGAGATCAGTGTACGGAAAGTCTTTGCGGACATTGGGTGACATGCCAATTGAATGCAGGACGAAATCCACCTTTCCCCCCACTATTTCCATCGCTTTAGTGAACAGGTTTTCAATGTCTTCAACGTTAGTTGCATCTGCTGGAATTACCTCAGCCCCACAAATTTCCGCCAGCTCATTGATCTTACCCAGACGCATTGCAACCGGTGCATTGGTCAATACAATTTGAGCCCCTTCTTCGTGGGCTCGCATAGCAGTTTTCCAAGCCAGTGATTTTTCGTCAAGGGCCCCGAAAATGATGCCTTTTTTCCCTTCTAATAGTGCTTTTGCCATCGGTAAATTTGTTAGGTTAGATTGAATGTGCAAATATAGAAATGTTACTCTTTTATCTGCGATTCATTCTTGTTTTTCCCTGCCCTGACCGTCATGCGGGCGCTTTATGCCAAAGAGCTGACGCCACGAAGAAAACTCTTTTGTATAAGCAACCCCGACCCCCTGGGTATAAGGAGCAGCTGTTGTTGAGAGGTAGGAGTCATTCGCTCTATTGTAGGCCTTTAGGCTGATGTCGCCTTGTTTGGTAAGCACATATTCTACACTAAAATCCCCAACTATATTGCTCGTATTTTGAGCATCTGCACTCGCATTATTGGCCACACTGCCATCAATCCTCAAGCGATCGTTGAATAGCTGCGTTGACAGGGCAACCTCCAGCTCCTTTTCGGTTATCTCATCTCCACCACGGTAGTTAACACCGATATCGAAATCCTCTGATATCTCGGATAGCCAATTGCTCAGTTGGTTTGAAAGAAGCTCCGATGGATTTTCACCAACTCCACCACTCAATCCAACTTCCCCTGCCCCCGACGGCTGGAACTGACCCAATATCAGGAGAGAGAACACTTGTTTGTTGATCTGCTCCTCCGTATTGAACATCCATGCAACGTCACTCGAGTTTGCGTCCAAATCAGGGAAGACAATGTCAAAAGTTATATCCGGATTCATCAAGGCGCCAGACATCTTTAGATGACACTCCACACTCACCCGACCCCTGTCAGCTTCAACTCCGGTAAGATTGTATAGCGAAGTTTTCAAGGAATAAATTGCATTTAGATCCAGAATAGCATTGTATGGGTTACCGTTCCAGGTAATCGTTCCTCCTGGCGCCATCTTAAATCTCTTGTTGAGGACTCCACTCAAAGTAAAGAGATAATCACCCTTTCGAACTTCATAAGTTCCATACATATTGAATGAGCCATCCCGATCCACTTTAAACTGGAGATCTCCCTTTCCGCTCGCTTTTATCAAATCGCCAGCCGTTTCATCAAAAATTACCAATACCTCAGCATTTTCTGTAACCTCTATATTCATGATTATCTGGGGGAAATTAACAATCTTGAGCTCTTGTAATTTCTCCACTGTCGTCGCAGTATCCAGGGCTTTCCCATTGATAAAAGTTATATAGGATTGCTCAGATAGATCTTCTCCACTCGTTAACGGGAGGTACAACTTGGTTTGCTTGCCCGGAGTTGCTGTTATATCAATGCTGATATTGTCAAAAGGACCGTAAATCTTGATGTCTCCAGTGGCATAGGCCTGCCCGTAGTAAAGATCACTGAACTCAATGTCTGTGTTCAAGCTGTGGATATTATCAGCTTCGATATCTACATCCAGGGACCAATCCCTGAAAAAGGTATGCATTATTCTACCTGAGGCTATCGCTCTGTTTCCCTTCATATCATTGACTACGGTATTCTCAAATGAGATGGCATCTTCTGTCAATATCACTTCATCAGCGAAAGTATAATCCGTATTCAAATTGGCCAGACGAAAGCCTCCCCGTTGCACGTTTACTTTTCCCAGCAATAAAGGTTTTATAAAAGTACCTGTTAGTGTTAACCCGCCTGATACACTTGTTGAAGGTGTGATGTCTGCAAAGAGATTGCTGACAAAAGGGTGAAAGGGCTTCAGGCGGAACTTATTGAAGCGAATATCTGAATCGAATGAAGTTGTGTCTTTACCCGGCCTTCCCAGGTAGTATGCGGCCAATATACTGAATACCTCCAATCGGCCTTTTAGAATACTACCCGAAAGGGAAACTTTCTTTTCACCTGACTGCCATGAGCTGCCAAAACTTGCATCCCCAAGTAACTCACCATTTAAATGCAGGTTTTTAATATTCACTTCACCTGTCGCATATAGATTTGAAAACAGGCCATATATTCTTGCCGCCCCACTGGCTACTCCATCTAACCGTAAGTTGTCTGATCCAATAAGTGGTTCGAACGCAGAGATCCCAAAATTCTCCAACACTACGTCGATACCTTTATTGTCATATGTGGAGTTTGAACCGTCAATCTTGAATACCTGAACAGAGTTGCTGACTTGTAATCCGGTTATTCCAAGGTAATTGCTATTGTACCTAACCTTGTTGTTGCCCGCGATTTTCCATAATGTGTCGGCCACCGTTATTTCTGTAGGCTGTAGTGCTAAGATAATCTCCCTGTCTACTTTGGCCTGGGTAAATTTCACATCGCCTATGATACTTCCTTTGTTAAGTGGCAAACTGTGATTGTCCCAACTGGCAGCAAATTGGAGCGCATTCGTTTTTCCATGGATGGAGGCTCCAACGTCAGATAAAGACCAACGTCCACTGGGGATCACCTTGCCAAAATGAGCAAGGCAATTCAGCTCCATCTCCGGCCTTTTACCTGGTAATGAATCAGGGATAGGTAAAAGTTGCACATCAAGTTTAATTTCCTCAAATATTGCACTATGCAGGCGCATTCTCTTTGATGACAGACTGGCCTCAAACTTATTATCCAATGAATTGAATACACCACTAACATGAGTTCCAGGCGCTATGTCAATATCAGCGGTAAATATTGGCAAGACCTTGTCTGCTTCCTTAATCATTATATCGTACTCAAAATCCTGATCGTGTTTATACGCTTTGGTAGAATTGGCCAGTTTGATCAAATACGCCGAATTGGGCAACATGTCTTCAAGAGAATGAATAAGAGCACCTGCCAATCCCCTCATCTTGAAGATGCCTTCCACCTTCGCATCAGCAAACTCTGAACTGAGCTTCAGATTTCTTAACCCTTCATGGTCTGTGGCCAAAAGCGATATGTCACCGATGGGATAGAATTCTATATTGTCCTCCAATTTAGCATCCCGGTATTTTAAGTCTCTAATGTGTATCTCCCCTTGAATATCATCAATGCTTGCACCTGAAAAATTGGACTCGATCCTGACCGAAAATATCGGACTTTCCAGCGTCGTGGTAAGATTGAGTTTATCGAGGTTGGCCCCAGCTATGTCTGATGTAAAGATGAATACCGGCGGCGATGATGAATAGTCAATCTCACCATTGAAAATAAAGTCGAGGTTTTCATCCTTGACGGCCAGGAATCCGCTAAATCGCCTGTCCTCAAGTTCACCTTTGAGCTCAACATTTTGGTAATAGTAATCTTTCATGGTGACCCCGGTAATAATTCCGTCCAGCTCCGCTTTTGCTGTATTCTTGTTTAACCCATCTCCGGTAATGTGGATATCAAAAGCAGCGATACCTATGTTTTTTTGGGCATCTAACAGTCGGCCAATATCAAAGGAAGATGAAGATACCAATCCCTCGTAATGCACGGAATTGGAGCTTGGATTGAAACTCAGGGATAAATCTGATCGCAGCTTACCAAGACCTGATTCCAGCTTACCATAGGCAACGAAGTCGTTGTAGAATCCCGTAAAATCACCAATAAAGTTAAAGTTTCCAAGATTTTTCACGTAAGGGGGGACATTCCATTTCACACCTGAACCGAACGGTAGGACTGGCAATTTAGCGATGTCTCTTTGACTGGTGCTGAATTCCTTAACCCTGAAACGGATAAACGTCTCTTCAAAATAAGGTAGCCCGGTGAGGCTCAGGTTACCACGAAAGCGGGTGTCTGTGCCATACGTCAAATCAATATTTTTCCCCTTAAGTTTGGATAGGGTACCCCTGATCGCCCCATTGATGGTCACTGAATCTTCCAGTCCTATTAATGCTGGAACGAAATAGGCCAGATCCTTCAGATTTACCTTCGTATCCTTGAACTCCGACGTAATGTGTATGCTGTCTATGAAGTCCTGAAAATCCCCATAACCAGTATAGTCAAAATTCAATTGTCCATTAACAGTGCTCAGGGGCGTTGCAAGCATTAATTCTTTAGCCTCCAATGCCAGTGGAGAAGACTTTATGCTTCCGGAAAGGCTCTCGACAACAAATCCGCTTTGCTCCTTCAGTGACAGAGATTCTATTTGAGCCCAAACTGTATCATTTAGCAGTTTAACATCATGCATCATGGCAGTAAATGAACTTATCTGCAGATCCTTGAAGTCCATCACGCTATTGGTGGAATCTCTATTGTCGTCCACATACGAGAATCTAAAATCTTGCAGGTCAGCCGTTTCAATATCGACAAGCCACCCAGCTTTGGTGGTATCACCGCTCCTGAACTCATCAATTATGAACTGTAAGTTGAGTTGGCTTTGTCCTTCGTATTTTCTGATGTTGAGAACAGTTCCACTTAAGATAAGTTCATCGAGCACTATAGCCTGGTGGTCCTGGTCAAATTTAGTGAGCCCAATAGCCAGCTTTGACATGTACAGAAGGGTGTCCTTGTGCAAATCTTCTATATAGATACCTTCAAGGATGATCTTGTTAAAAAAGGCGATATCAACGCCACCAATTTCTATCACCGTATTGAGCTGCTCCCCGAAGTGTGCCGCAATCTTCCGACCGATGTACGTCTGTACAGTGGATGTTCTAAAGGCCCCGTATAACGTACAGAGTACCAGTATAAGAACCAGGCCTATCTTCAGCGCTATCTTTGCCTTTTTTATGATAATTTTGATGTTTATAACTCTAAACTGGTGAAAAGGGACATTATTATTCTCGGCATCGAATCTTCTTGTGATGACACGTCAGCTGCCATCTCCAAAAATGGTAATATCCTTGCCAATCTGGTCGCCAATCAAGATGTACATAGTTCATATGGTGGAGTCGTGCCAGAGCTTGCTTCGCGCGCCCATCAACAAAACATATTACCGGTAGTTGATCAGGCAATAAAAATAGCAAATATTGAGAAAGGACAGATAGACGCAGTAGCATTTACGAGGGGACCCGGGTTGTTGGGTTCGCTCCTGGTAGGCACTTCATTTTCTAAAGCGATGGCGATGGGTCTTGACATTCCCTTGATAGAGGTAAACCATATGCAGGCCCATGTTATGTCCCACTTTATTTTGAATAAGGACATTGAAGTTCCAGGATTCCCTTTTTTGTGTTTAACCGTTTCAGGAGGCCATACCGAGATAGTTCTCGTGAAGGACTACCTGAAAATGGAAGTAGTTGGACGCACCAACGACGATGCTGTCGGGGAAGCTTTTGACAAGGCCGCAAAAATTCTGAACCTCCCTTATCCAGGAGGGCCATTGATTGACAAGCATGCCCGGTCAGGTAATGCAGCCGCATATAATTTCCCTAAACCCAAGATCCCCGACCTGGATTACAGTTTCAGTGGATTGAAAACGGCATTTCTATATTTTATCAGGGACCAAGTAAAGGATTCACCGACCTTTATTGATGATCATCTGGCGGATATCTGCGCATCTTATCAAAAGTCCTTGATAGAGACTGTATTGGATAAATTTCTAAGGGCCATTGCGGAATACAAGGTCGGGCATATCGGTATAGCGGGTGGGGTGGCTGCCAATTCATATCTACGCGAGCGGGTTGCACAGATTGGCAAAGAAAAAACGCTTCAAGTCTCCATACCCAAATTGGAATTCTGCACGGACAACGCGGCAATGATAGCGATTACAGGTCATCATAAATTCCAGAAAGAACTGTTTACGGATCAAACTATCGGTGCGCAGGCCAGATACCAAATGATAAACGAAGAGCAATGAGTTGGCGGAGAATACTCGCTGTAATCTTAATTAGTGTTGCTTCTGCATCACCGGGCATGGCGCAAAAAGCAGATTCAGATTCTATGATGTATCAGGCGGATATCGCTTATCCCCTGGAGTATGAAGGGGTGTTGAAAACAAATCCATTATCTGTCTTGTGGGGATCTATTCCACTTACCTCGGAATACATGGTGGTTTACGAGTTTGTCACCGCTCCGCAGCAGTCATCTCAAATCGGATTGTCTTATATAAGCAAATCACCAGTATTAAAGGCGTTTGAAGATACAATACCGGATTTGAAATTGCTGACGGCCAACGGTGTCAGGATTCAGTTAAGCCACCGACTTTATCTGCTGAAAGGGTACGACTTTGCGCCCCGAGGATGGTATATTGCTCCCCAGGTTTCATACGCGACAGTTAAGGTCTCTACGAAACACTATAGCAGTAGGGACGTTTACGTTCGAATTACGCATTTCAATGTAAATCTTCTTTCGGGTTGGCAATGGGTGTATAGCAGTAATTATACGTTGGATCTCTTCACAGGACTGGGATATAAAGACAATATATGGGAAGAGCACGATTCACAAACTACCATTAGCCTTGACAATGACGACGTAGGAGGATGGTATTCAGGGAATGTAAAGTTGACTATTGGCTTCCACCTGGGAATTGCCTTTTGAAGGGAAGCGGTAAAGAGATAGGCCACTATGCAGGTGAAAGGTGGAAGGCAAGCGGGTATGCAGGTGGGTGGCGCTGCATTTGGGATTTGTTACCTATAGTAAAATCAGCTTTTCAGTATGACGTTTACCGTTACTGAGAAAGACTTCCACAAAGTAGACCCCTGCTTGACAGCATGTTAGGTCAAGTTGAATAGCCTGTGCATTCAGTTTCCACTTCGCCACAACGCTTCTTCCAAGGAAGTCCTTTACCCTATATGCTCCAATGGATGCGTTTTGTGTATTGTTCTCTAAAATAAAAAAACCTGAACTTGGATTGGGGTAAATATTGAGCTGCGATCCATTGGTCACGGACCCAGGTATTCCAATGACAGCCGATCCTTCAAGCGTGAAAATCTCAAGGCCTCCCCTATAGTTTCCGATAACCAGCTCCAGAGCGCCGTCTCCATTGATGTCCGCCCCCGATATTGAGGTACGTAATCCCAAATCAATATTACCCACGGTTGAATCCGCCAGGCCAAAAGTGCCGGCAAGGTCATCCTCTACATTGGCATATAGGTGAATCCACCCATCTTCTCCTGCTGTGAAGAGGTAGTACTCGCCAGAAGTATCTATAGGTGTCAGGAAAGGGACATTATAGCCCGTGCAGCAGCTTGGCATCATGTCAACACCGCCAAAAAAATCATTGGTTGGTATCGAGACGAAGTTGGGTGCAAGGGCAGTTCCGATATTTTCATAATACTCAATCCTGCCTCCCCTTTCCCCAATGATAAGATCTAAATCACCATCCCGATTAACATCAACCAGTTGAGGGGTGGCAAATTGCCCAACGTCTATACCTTTGTAGTTTGCTTCAGATAAAACGAAGGTAGCGGTGTTTCCCGCACCGGCGGTATTGTCAAAATAGTGAAGTTTCCCATCATATTCTCCCAGGACCATATCCAAGTCTCCATCTCCATCCAAATCACCAAATGCCGGGTACAAGCCATTTAAACCCAAGGATGAAAACCCATGGTAGTCCCGCGTGATGAGTTCAAATTCAGGCATGGCCGCCGTGCCTGTGTTTTCATAAAGTGATAATTCACCTGAGAAAGTTCCACTATTATTCCAATATCCAAAGTTCCCGACAACCAGGTCTAACAGCCCGTCTGCGTTGTGATCAAAGAAAACGGGATAGGCCCCTTCACCTACCTCAATCATCTCACCTTGCATAAAGTCGTTCTGGATAAAATTGAAGATTGGCGCATTGACTAATCCTTCATTTTTGTAGTACCATGCGCTGTTGAAATTTCGCACGCTGCCCGTGGTATTGGGTGCTGCAATCAGATCCTTCAGGCCATCGTTGTCCACGTCCAGGTAATAGGCCGCGGGGAAGACAGAGATGTCCACCTTGCTGGAATTGCCAGGGAAGTTTGACGCCACTGTCACCATACTTGCATTATTTATATCTCCCCCATTGATCAGCAAATCCATCTCGTTGGAAGCGATATTACTGATCACCAGTTCCTTGTCCTGATCACCATCCATATCCAGTGCAAGCATTGACGACCCCCCCGGATGTTTTAGCTCCTCTAAATGTCCCCCAGTCTTGCCTGTCTTACATGTTACCCCAAGGTTAATGTTGTTATTGAACACATCTTCTGCAAATTCTCCCCAACATTTGTTCTCAATGACGTATTCCAGACTGTCACAGGTACCATAATTCTCCATCGAATAATTTCTGTTGAACTCTACACTTTCGCATCCAAGGCAGAAGCACAGGATGTCCAAATCACCGTCATCATCAATATCCGCGATCGCAGGCAGATCAAATTGGCTGACATATAAATTAGATGGTACGGTACCAGTTGTAGTCAGCGCTGGTGACCACGGAGCATTTGTTTCAGTTACCAGGGTAAAGCTGAGGCCGTTGATGATATCATAGTCATTGCGATATACCTTGATTCCTCCGGGCATCCAGGTGAATATATCTTCCCGTCCATCGCAGTTGTAATCTGCCAACAACACCCAATTCAGGATTCCGGGGAAATTTGACTGGTACTCTGGCGCGTAGGTATAGTCAATGGAATCAGCAGTGCCACCATTTAAGAATGTCAGTACACTACCATTTTTTTCGGCAACGTCCCGCTCGTAAACAAACAGGTCTTTGATTCCATCACCATTAAGATCAATTGCAGAGAACTGAGGGCTGTTCAAGCCACCTGCCCAGGGGTTTTGGAAATACTCCGTTGCATTCTTTTTTACCAATATTGAATCGAACCGCAGCAAGGTCACCTGTGCCTGGGTATTCAGCACTCCCAGAAAGGCAATTAATGAAACCAGTATGTTCAATTTGCTGTTCATTGGTTATTTCATGATCAAAAGTTTCTCAATATAGGTGTAACTGCCCAAAGTCAATGTTAAGTAGTACAGGCCAGGAGAAATGGACGGTGTACCTATCACGTATTCTCTCCCATCCAGTGACGGGTGGGATACAATGTCAATTTTCTGTCCCAGCATGTTGGTCAGGGCCAATTTGATCCCATTATCTACCCGCTGATCAATCCTCAAAATAATTTGCTTCAATTCAGCATCCATATAAACATGAGGATTTAAATGGTTGAATTCGTCCATGCCCGTGGTGTCACCCATTACTGTAACATCAAAACAGGTGTCAGACGAACCGCAAGAATTAGTTGCAATAAGACAGACTTCATAGGTGCCAGATGCTGCGTAGCTATGAGTTGCATTGGTGTCACTGGAAGCGTTACCATCTCCAAAGATCCAGTAATAGGAGTCTGCCAGGGTAGTTAAGTTAGTGAAGTCAACAGAAAGGCCGGTGGCCACATAACTATAGTTAGCAAGGGGATAGGAACAATTTATGTATATGGCATAGCAGGTTGAATCAGAGCTGCAAGTACTCTGGGCAACTAAGCACGCAGTGTACATCCCGGTATCCGGGTAGGTATATAACGGATTATCAACTGTATCAGTGTCGCCTGTGCCAAAATACCATGTTAACGAATTAGCATATTCCGTTTCCTCCTCAAAATCTACAGTCAGGTTATTAATTACAAATGTAAAATCCGAGATTACCGTATCTGTAATGGTTATATCATATGAGTGTTCATCCTCACAAAACTGGCTGTCAGCCACCAGTGCAAAGTTATAGGTACCTAAACTGTCCGCTACGTAAAAAGTATCTGTAGTATCAGCATACACCTCACCAGCAAAGTACCATAGAACATTGTCAGCTCCTACGGATGAAGATGAAAGGAACAATGTATCGCCAATACACAATATGGTATCTGCAATTTCAAATGATGCCACCACATTACATAGGTTGCTGCAAATCACTGTTTCATCCAACACCACGCTGGTGTCAAACACCGCGGAGGTATCAGCGAAGATACCATCCATTGCCGTGTCACCAGGAACGGTAACTATCGGTATTGTATCTTTCATCAGTGTAACGGAATCAGCGCTGTAACACTTATTGAACCCAAAACTATCGCCTCTTGAAAGCCACATCTCGGTGAGGGCACCCAGCCCATTGGTGTATCCTCCCATCACAAACCCTCCATCATATGTTTGGGCCACAGCTTCAAAAGTGTTTAATGTCCCCTCTCCTTGAATTTTAGACCATTCCAGATCTCCCGACGCATCGGTTTTTACAACATAAGCCCGATAATCACCAGTAAAATGCCCTGAATATCCCGCTACACAATATCCGCCATCTGCAGATTGTATGACATCATGGGCAATGTTTTCACTGTTCATTTTTCCAAATGCTTTAGACCATTGAGGTACGCCAATCGAGTCCACCTTTAACAAATAACATTGTAAGACATAGTGCTTCATCATTGCAAAACTCTCGGTAAAACCGGCGATGATGTATCCCCCATCACTTGTTTGTTCGATCGATGAAGCCCGATCCCAAAGGTCTCCCCCATAAGTCCGGGACCATATGACATCGCCCTTACTATCTGTTCTTATGAAGTAGATGTCCTCTCCTCCAGCTCCAAAACTGGACATACTTCCTGTTAATCCAAAGCCACCATCGTTCGTCTGGATAACTGAAAAAGCCTCGTCGTACCCGGCGCCACCATAGGCCTTCAGAATTTCCACATTCCCATTTAGATCCAATTTTAACAGGTATGCATCCATGCTGCCGGCCCCAAAACCATACGTACCCCCCACTACAACGAATCCCCCATCATTGGTTGCGATGACCTCATGGCCTCTTTCCGATCCCGGACTGCCAAATACTTTAGCCCAGACTACACCACCCACACTATCTGTTCTAATGACATAGATGTCGTCAAATCCGGCACCATAGGAGTTGGTATAACCGCACAGGATATATCCTCCATCCTGGGTGAGTGCTACTGACGAAGCTGTCTCCTGATTTACACCCCCATAATTACGGGCCCATTCAAGCACTCCGCTTTTGTCTGTCTTGATCAGGCAAACATCTTGAGAGCCTGCACCGATATTCACATTATAACCGACTGCAGCATATCCGCTATCAGCAGTAATAACGAAGTCCGTGCAGGCATCCGCGTTGAAGGTACCGTAGTTCTTTTGAAAGGTGGTTTGGGCCATAACAACACAACAATGTACACTCAGAGTTACCAGCGTGATCCATGTAATTTTCATATGTGCATTCAGTGACATCTCCCGGCTATTTATTTCATTCTCTAATCGCCATGTATATTGGGTCAACGGAGAGTTCAGCCTTATAACCCGTGAGTTCCAGCAAGCCTATATCAATAATGGTCATGTACCCATTTCTTCCTCCACAATCCGTTACGTGATGGGGGGCGGGCCCTTCACTTGTTGCATTTCTGTTTAGCACATAAACTATCTTCTCTTCATCGTCTACTTCCAGCCCATGGGGCTGATGCCCCGTGTAGATACTCTTGACCAGGGTATGGTTAGTGTAATCGATGACAGCCACAGAACCCGTTGTGCCTGGGAAGGTAGTTTCATCCTCCATGCAGGTAACAAAGAGGTAAGGGCTAGAGGCAGAAACAGAAATCTCCTGAGGGAAATCTCCTGTTGAGACTACTGCCAATAAACTGTCCGTTGTAGCATCAAGAAAACGAACTTCACCACTCTTCTGGCAGGTCACGGCATATTCTGTCTTGTCAGGAATATACCGCATTTCATGTGCATCGTATTTGGATGCTGCTGACGGAGATTCTCCAGTACCCAGAACCACCTTTTCAATATTTGGATTTTGAATATCACTGATGTCAATCTTGTATAAAAAATTACCGAACTGTGCTGTAATGTAGAGGGTATTGGCGTCTTTAACCATCGATCCATGCGGCCAGTCAAACAAACCCGCACCGGCATACTTTACAATCATAGTCATGGTTTCCACATCCACCACCGCTACAGATCCACTGGCACTGAGGTCCACTACAAATGCGGTAGTTCCATCAGCGGAGAGGGCAAATGTGTTCCAACTGCCAAATCCTATATCTGCCTCACCTACTAAAGCATCGTCCATACTGCGGAATTTGTGAAACACATTGCTGGTGTAGTAGCATACATAATAGTACAGACCATCTTCTGACATATGGATAAAGTGCGGAGATTCCGTTACAGCTGAAGCCCCGATATCAATATAGCGCATCATCAATTTAGTCTCCTTGTCCATCACTCCGAGGAGATCGCATCCCTGATTTAGAATATATATTTTTTTTCTCTCAGCAGCATCCGAGAACTTCACGAATCCATCTTTATTCGGCGCTCCCTGTTCGATCCAATTTTCTATCATGAGCACCTCACTTTTTGATAACGGATCTGTGCCATAAGGCATTTGCGGGGTAAGCGATGGCCCTAATTCTTCATACGTGTTGACAAAAAACATCATGAAACTTTGGTCGGGCCGGTAAGGTATTATAGCCGCGTTGTTCCTGCTCCCCTGGAAGAGTGTTTCCCATGTCTCCAGGTTAAGCCCAGCCGCTGCACCGTTGCTTACCGCATCATGACAACCAGTTACAGCACATTGGGTTTCCATAATGGCGCCTATATCTGTTGGATAACCAGAACTTGGATCCAGCACAGGCTGATCTATCTCACAGCCCGTACTCAACATGAGCAGTGCAATGACAAACCCCAATATTTGTTTGTGATCGACCATGGACAAAGATTCGAGATAAAGCTTACAATTACTCTTTGACTGGGACGTCTATCTCAATGTTTTCCTTTTTCTTCATAATCTCCACAGGAACACCACCCAGCACTTCTTCCATGATTGAGGCGTCATATCCGGTACAGTATATAAAATATTCCCCTTTATAAAGGTTGGTAAAAGAGTAAGACGCATCCGTGGCGGATGCCGTTGTCTGGTCATCATATTGTTCCAGATCAAACCCAGGAAATGCATTAGCCCCATATTTAATGTAGACAGCAGCATTGGGAATTGGCACTTCATGGTGCATAACTGCCCCAGAGATGCTGGCTTTACCGCCAACGCCCGCCTTGTTACAAGACAATCCGAGCAACGCCACTATACAGAATAGAACTAACTGTTGGTTCATAGCAAGTAATTTCGTTCAAATTTAACGATCTCTCTTGAAGAAATCAATTGATAGCGTTGTTGCTTCCTGCGCCGCACCTGGCAGCTCCTCGTCTTCAAACGGATGTTTAGCGTCAAAAGTGTGGCCGGCACCTTCAATATAGGTTACAACAGCACCCTCACAATTCTCACAGAGGAAGGCTGCGCTGTCTGTAGAAACCGCCTCATCTTCTGTTCCGTGGATTATCAGATAGGGAATTGATATTTGCGCGAGGCGATTTGGAATATGTAACCGTTCTTCATTGGCATAATAGTCCTCCACAAACTGGTAATAGAGTGGCATATCCTGATTTGTGCGGGCATTCGGAATATAGACTACTCCTTCCCTCTTAAACCGTTCCAAATCTACAGGAAAGCGACTCTCAAAATCACTCACCGCCGACCAGGTAACCAGCTTTTTCACTCTCTCGTCTTCAGCCGCTTTAAGAATGGCGATGCCTCCACCCCGACTGTGTCCCATCAGGTACAGTTGTTCAGTATCATCAAAGAGATTTGATTCCACCCAATCCAGCACAGCTCCCAGATCATCCATCTCTTTAGAGAAGTTGTTGTTTGCGAATGCTTCCAGGTCTGCGAAGTCAAGAGGCGCATCAGCGGTGGTACCGTTGTGAGAGAAATTGAGCTTGACAAAAGCCAATCCCTGAGCGGCAAATTCAGCAGCCACCAAATTGAAGTGCCCCCAGTCCTTGAATCCCTTAAAACCATGACAAAAAACTACCACACCCAAGGCAGTCTCAGCTGGCTGGGTTACATCAAAAGTTATTGGCTTCTGGTGCTGACCTTCAATACTATATTCGAACTTATCGAGATTAGAATATTCCATAATATACGTCTGGATTAACCGCTTACTTTCACCAGCCTCTCCTTAATCTGCTGATTCATAAGATTAATAACGATGATATAGGCCCCATCAGCCAGAGCCGATAAATCTACTGCGAGGAAAGTTGTTTCTGCCTGGGCAGACCACCCATCGAGCAGTTTTTTCCCTGAGACATCATAGATTGAGACAGTCATCTCCTCACTTTGCATAAGCCCCAGATCAAGCAAAAACTTACCCGTTGAAGGGTTGGGGAAAGCTACATCCCCTGCACCAGAAAGAACTTCATATTCAAATGTAATACTGTCTTTACAAGCATTGCCTGTGTCAGCCACATTTAGCTCAATATTATACACCCTGGCAAACCCCGAGTAGGTATGAGATGGGTTTTGTTGAGAGCTAGTGGCTCCATCATCGAAATCCCATAGCCATGAAGCTGTTCCCGCCGTATTATCCTGAAAATTCACCTGTTCATCCTTCATTAAATCAAATGTTGGAGGAGCATAAGACACGTTGGCAGTTATTGGCTGATTGATGTAGACAGGCACCGGAATTCTTCCACAAGGGCTCCAATATTCAACCTCCCAATCGTAGAAATAGTAGTAATACTTTGGGCCCTGATCTGAAGTTTTTATGGAAAGCACACCAGGTACAGAGTACGGGAAAAGTACCTGGCTGTTGTTTCTGAATAGATCCACAGGCCCTGAAATTCCCAGTTGCAGGTCATTACCCGGAGCAATGTTAAAATTCAATAACACTCTGCTCTCACCAAGAGGAATTGTGACGGTCAGAGAATCAATAATCGCCCCCTGATCGTCCCTTAAGTCAATTCTCTTCGTTCCAGCCTCATCGGAATACACCTTAATAGAAACCAGTGTAAATGGGTTGAAGCAATCAAAAACCAGGTATCTCGAATCATTGCTGGTCCAATCACCGGAGCCTACGGAGTCTGTCTTACCTACAAAAGCAGTATTGTGTACATCTGAATAGAACAGCGTGTTTGTTGTAAGGGCGGGCGTTGTATAAGTCAGCCCTATGCCGATTGCCGGACTGGCACTGGGTTGAGCAAACCACTGTACTTCTCCTGAACTGGCATTAACTGCTGTCAATGTCGCTGGCCCCGAAACGCATACATGTCCCGATGCAACATTGGCGAATTCTGGAATCTCAATCATTCGTCGAATCTCATCATTGAAGGTGCGCTCATCGGCTACCCCATTGGGCAGGATAACCTGAGCCGAAAACTCATGAGCACCCTGGCTGAGGTTGAAGGCAGGGATTGAAACATGGGCAGTATCCATAGGCGACAAAGTACCCGTCCATTGAACAACAAGGGTATCTCCCTGGTCAAAAGAGTAGAGAACAGTGGACGCCACCAAGGGAAACGTACCTCTATTTTCTATAACTAAATCCAGGGTGGCTGTAGTATCACAGGTATAAGCATTGATACCGAGAACATTGATGGCCGCTACATCGTTAGCCGGAGGAGAGACTGGAGTATTCCCTTGTCCAAGCAGGTAATTATAGGCTGCCGGAACATCGATAATACCCATGCCGTAGGTATTATCTTCGCCGACATTTCCCAGATCCACACAGGAATTGTAGAGGGCAAGTTTGACCTGAGTGCCCGTAAGATACGGAAAGGGTTCTTTGAGCAAGGTAATGGCCCCGGCCACATGTGGGGCGGCCATGGATGTTCCAGTCAGGTCACTGAAGTCACCCTGGTAGCATGACCGGACATCTGTTCCGGGTGCCGAGGCCTCTGGCTTAATGTTCAAAGATCCGGTACCACCACAAGTAGATGGACCCCGGCTGGAAGATGTATTGACGGGAAAAGTAGAATTGTTTGCATCAATATTGGCCACGCAAAATACATTAACCAGGTCCGTATTGATGTTCTTGGGTTGCGTAATAGTAGAGGTTCCCGAACCGTTGTTGCCCGCTGAGAATACGATGGCGATACCCACTGCTTCAACGGCATCAAATGTTGATTTGTATAATCCAGTACACTCATCTACCGTGTTGGGATCTTGCCAGGAATTGTTGATCACATCAGGCATATCATCTATAGTCGCCGAATTACTATCCGGATCCATGGCCCATTGGAACCCGGCAATATTTCGATCCGTACTTGAACCACCCCCGCAGAGGTTAGGGGAACCTATCCAACGCGCCCCCCATGCCACTCCTATGGTATCGCTATTGATGGTGTCAAGCCCACACATAATTCCAACTGTATGGGTACCGTGGCCATTGCAGTCTGCAGGCATTTCCGGCGGTCGCCCAAGAACATACCAGGACTGTTTGAGACTGTGGTAATATCCATCAAAATGATCTGAAATTGCAGAGTGATAAGGGTCCACTCCGGTGTCTAACGACATAACCTTGCGCCCATAACCGGAGTATCCCATGGCCCACATCTCAGGTGCTTTAATTGCGTCATGACCTGGTTCATGCCCCCCAATGGATTTCTTAGCACTACCACCAGGGCTCACCTCAAACTCATCAAGAAGTAATTCAACATTCAGATCGATGATATCCACATCAGGCCTGAGAGCAAGCTGCGCAATAGCCTCAGCGCCCGCCGTACAGAAGATCACATTGGTTACCCAGAACGCCTTGATCGTGTTATTGATTACGCCAGGATCATTTTGCAAATATGCCAACATGGGGCCTTGAGTTTCCGATGCCTTGTTTTTCAGGGCCGCAATGACCGTTCTAGTGCGGAAACCAATGGAAACACGTTGAGCATAGAATTGTTGATCCAAAGTTCGGATATCCACTCTATCAGATAAGAGGATACTAATTTCAAATTTCTGACCAGGTTGGGAACTATTCAACTCCTCTTGAAGCCTATTACTCACGTTTGGGATGCCTTGTCCCAAAAGTAGTGAGGGTAACGCCAGAAAGAAGCAGACAAATATGAATGTTCGCACCATGAAACACTATCTGAAAAATCCAGATAAAAGTAGATATTATTGTATTAGAATGACGCCCGGCAGGTAACAAGGCCCTAAAGAAAGTAACAGTCATTCAGTCACAGACCTATCCATGAGCTTTGAATGGATGCTGTTGATTTCCTTCATCGCCGCTGATCCGTACCAGGTATGCAGCTCCATTTCAAGACTACCCCGCTGGACAGCTGGGTCACTTTCTGTAAGCGCCCTGGCCTCTTCGAGAGACTTCACATTAAATATGTAGATCCCCATCAAATCACCCCCGTCTAAAAATGGCCCGGCAACAACCAGCTTGCCTTCATCAGCCAGGCGCTGAATATTTTTCATATGAGCGGTTTGTAATTCCATGGCCTCCGCCTCGGTCATATCACGGTTTGGGCCCTTCTTCAACAAGGCAAGGACATAAGTTTTCATACCATATTCATCGGCTCCCAATCGTTTGGCCAGTTCCGCGTCAAAGCCGGCTTCATCAACCTCCCCTGTTGACACTGCAGCAGAATCAGGCACCCCAACTGAAGATATCTCTTCTACAGGCCCCGTACAGCATGCAGTAAGTATAAATAACGAAATAGCAATACCTGCAACAGTTGTTTTCATAATGTCTGTTTATGTGATACTCAGCGAGTAAATGTAATTACAAATCTGATTAACCGAGCACATTATATTTGCTACTTTTGCCTTGCCTACATCACTTTCACTAAAGCTTCAGGGAGAAAGGCCGGCAGGCATTAGGGCAGGCAAGTGACCATACAAAACCATAATAAAATGAAAAATGTAAGTGTATTTATCGGACTATTAATTATGATGTCATGTGCGGAGCAATCTGCAACTGAAGGTGTTGCTGAGAATGAGGTGGTTACCGAAGACATGTACTTTGGGGAGAAGATAAATGAAAACGGTGCTATAGGCGTCGAGGAATTGTACGCTCAACTTGAAAACGAAGACTCGGTACATGTGAAGTTCAGCACTACCATTATGGAAACCTGCACCAAGAAAGGATGCTGGATGACAGTTAACCTCGAGGATGGAAAAGACATGATGGTCAGGTTTAAGGACTATGGATTTTTTGTCCCACTTGAGGGCATGGAGGGGAAATCCACGATTTTTGAAGGGTATGCATACACGGATTCAGTTTCTATTGAAGAGTTGCAGCACTATGCTTTCGATGCTGGAGACGACACTGCAACGGTTGCTGCAATCACAGAGCCCGAAGTTGCCCTGACTTTCTTAGCCAGCGGTGTCATTATTAAAAACTAATGCGGCAGCTCAGCATTTTAGCGACGATGGCTGCTCTCGTGGCCATTGTTTATTTTTCCTGTACTCCAAAAGCTGAAGACACTCCGAGTGAAGGCAAAGACGGACCTGTTATGCGCGAGGTCAGTGAAATGGTCAGTTTAATGTTCGAAATGGAGGCGGATATGAAAATGATTCGCAGTGGGCTTGTTGATGATTCAACTTATTCACAGGTGGAGGTCAATGTTTATAAGAAGTTCTTCACTGCGAAAACTTCAAAAGATGTGAAGATTGATTCGGTGTTTGTTGTCAAAGGGAATGCCTTCCTAAAGGAATTGCACAGGTTGTCTAATACCAATGCAAGAGATTCGGCCTTCACCTTTTTCAACAATGCGGTTAACGCATGTATTACCTGTCACGAGAACTATTGTCCCGGGCCTGTTGCCAGGATTAAAAAACTACGTATAGAATAACGTTGACTGCGGCGCGCTAGCCAAGATGCATGGGGTTATATCCAGTAAGAAGATTGAGGTAACTTAGCTGATCGGCATCATCCATCCGTACTCGTCGCGGATTTTACCGGTTCGGATGTTGCTAAGTTCATCCATCAGTATTGTTGAGATGCTGTCATCACCAATGGGAGGTAAGTCAAAGTCCTCTCCATTATATCCGATGGTGGCAATTGACGCCAATGTAGCAGCTGTTCCTACACCGAATGCTTCAGTACACTCTCCTGATCGGCAATAGTCAACAAGTTCCTCCACCAGGATTCTGCGCTCCAGGACTTCAATTCCCTTTGATTCAGCAATCCTAATTACACTATCACGGGTAATGCCTTCCAGTATCGTATTTGTTTCAAGTGACGGTGTGTGGAGTTTTCCGTCAATGACAAACATGATATTCATTGTTCCTGATTCCTCAATGTACTTGTGTTCTTTTGAGTCTGTCCATATAAGCTGATCATATCCCCTTTCCTGTGCTTGCTGTGCCGGATACAATGCCGCTCCATAATTTCCTGCGGCTTTTGCATACCCAATTCCACCTTCCATCGCCCTGGCGAAATGTGTTTCGATAACCACTCTAACCGGTTTTGGATAATAAGGCCCAACCGGGCAAGTCATAATTGCGAATTTGAATTCCTCAGATGTCTTTACTTTTATCTCTGCTGTTGTTGCAAACATAACCGGACGTATATACAATGCACAACCATCAACAGGAGGCACCCATTCCCTGTCAAGTGTCAAGAGCTGATTCAATGCATCCATGAATAAACCTTCCGGAAGAGTCGGCATGCACATGCGTTTTGCAGAGCTGTTGAATCTAGTATGATTGTCCAGTGGACGAAACACACTTACGTTCCCGCTTCCATCTTTATACGCTTTCAAGCCTTCAAAAATAGCCTGCCCATAATGCAGTGCTGAAATAGCAGGACTCAACGAAAGATTACCGAAAGGACGAATCTCAGGGTCGTTCCACTGCCCGTCCTTATAATCGACCACAAACATATGATCAGAGAAGATCTTGCCGAAGGGAATATTATTGAAATCTACCTCCTCAATCCTTGACTTGTCAATCTTCGACACCTTGATCTGCACACTATTTTCAGTACTACTAGTAGGCATGTCTATAATTTCCATAATAATATTCGTTTAGTGCTCTGATTAACCAAATTTAAATTCTGGTTCAAGATACTAAAATTTTTGAGGAATCCTAGAACTTTCAACAAGTACTTAGATATCAATACCATTGCCTTAGACCATTTTTATCTTTAACCCATCATAAGCCAGTTCTATGAAGTCTGGCAGTTCTTTTGACACCTCTTCATGAGTACCTAGCTGGTGGCTGATGTGGATGAGATAGCCCTTTTCAGGAGCCAATTCAGTCAGGAGTTCAATAGCCTCATTCAATGTGAAATGGGAAATGTGTTTCTCCTTTCTAAGTGCATTTAGCACCACTACCTTTGACCCTTTAATCTTCTCTTTCTCTGGATCTGGAATTTCACTGGCATCTGTTATATACGTGAAATCCCCGACTCTGAATCCGAGCACTGGTAATTTATAGTGAAGCACTTGTATGGGAAGAAAGTCCACCCCGTGAACTGTAAAGGGCTCATTTTTAATCTTGTGTAAATTTATTTTAGGGGTGCCTGGATATTGTACATCACTAAATATATAATGGTACTCCCGCTTAAGGGCAAGCTCTACATTGTCGGTAGCGAACACATCAATATTTCGCTTGAGTATATAATTAAATGCCCGCACGTCATCCAACCCAGCCACGTGGTCCTTGTGCTCATGGGTGAATATCAGGCCATCCAGGCGCTTGACATTCTCCCTTAACATCTGCTGGCGAAAGTCAGGGCCAGCATCAAACACAAACACCTTCCCATTCACTTCGATCATCAACGAGGTGCGCAGGCGCTTGTTCTTAAAGTCATCTGAAGTGCACACTTCACAATCACATGCTATAAGGGGAACTCCCTGGGAGGTTCCTGTTCCCAGAAAAGTCACTTGCATCTTCAATCTGGCCATTTAGTTGAGAATCTGGACTTTAATCTACCAATAGTAAACGTCCATCTAAATTTGTTTAAAAATATGAAATTAATCAGGGTATTGCTTCTAATATTCATTAATAATCTTTAGAATTGCCGTCTATAATAAGAGATAATCATTTTCTAAATTTCTATAGAAGTGAAACCCACAGAGCATAATGCTAAAAAACGGTGGAAAATAATTTAAGTGGGTTGCATCGTTCAGTGGAAAAAATGTATTAAAAAATTTCAAGGCAAGAGCCTGAAATACAATAGTTTAATACTAATATAAACAGATGAAATTAGCGGTTCTAAAGGAGACAAATGATCATGAGACAAGGGTCTCTGTCACCCCGGATATTGCAAAATCTCTGGTAGACGCCGGATTCGAGTGCCTGGTTGAAAAAGGTGCTGGAGTGAGTTCATATTTTGAAGACAAAGAGTATAGCGATGCGGGAGCCACCATAGTAGACAATCCCGCTGCTCTATATGCAGATGCTGATGTTATTCTCAAAATCAATGCTCCGAACCTGGATGAAATCAAATCCATGAAATCAGGCGCAGTTTTGATGTCGTTCATATTTGCAGTTACCAATCCAGAGTTGGTTGATGCTTGCGCAGAAGCTAAAATTTCGACTTTCTCCATGGATGCAATTCCAAGGATATCCAAAGCCCAAAGCATGGATGCCTTGAGTTCTCAAAGTAATCTCGGAGGGTATAAATCGGTCATTCTAGCTGCCAATGCATTGGGTAAAGTATTTCCATTGTTGATGACCGCTGCGGGAACACTGAAGCCATCCAGAGTTGTAATCATGGGCGCAGGTGTTGCGGGACTTCAGGCGATTGCAACCGCCAAAAGATTGGGAGCCATTGTTGAGGTATCGGATATCCGGCCCGAGGTAAAAGAGCAGATTAAATCACTGGGTGGGAAGTTCATTGAAGTGGACAGTGATGATGCGGTTGAAACCGAAGGTGGTTACGTTAAGGAAGTTTCTGAAGAATTCTTAAAGAAACAGAAAGAGGTGGTAGCTCAGCATGTTGCCAATGCAGACATTGTAATTACAACAGCGTTGATCCCTGGGAGAAAAGCACCTGTGCTGATCACGGAGGACATGGTTAAGTCGATGAGTTTCGGTTCAGTCATTCTTGACATGGCCGTAGCCCAGGGAGGTAATTGTGAGGTGAGCGAGGTACATAAAACGGTTGTAAAGCACGGGGTAACAATTATTGGTGAAGCCAATTTACCAGCACTCCTGCCGTTGAATGCGAGCCAATTATACGCCAAGAATATCAGTACTCTCCTAAATCACCTTGCAGACAAAGACGGCTTTAAGTGGGAAATGGACGAGGAGATCACGAAAGGATCTCTCATCACTCATAACGGTGAGAAAGTTCACCCAACGGTACTTCCTAAAGAGGAAGCCAGCACATCATAAATACATAAACACATCTGGACAATGGAAATTTTAGAAACTGCAATTAGTTATGTAGGCGAGCATCAGGAGATGATCTATGTCATCGTTCTCGCAATTTTCGTGGGCTTCGTTTTAATAGGCAATGTCCCGTCAGTATTACATACACCCTTAATGTCTGGTGCAAACGCGATGAGCGGGGTGGTCGTGATCGGGGCAATAATAGTAATGGGATACGCCGATTCGATGCCTGCGAAAATTCTCGGACTTTTAGCGGTGATACTTGGGACCTTTAATGTAGTTGGTGGTTTTGTCGTTACTGACAGAATGCTTGAGATGTTTAAGAAGAAACCAAAGAGCGAATAGATACTACCTGTTGAATAAATCTAATAATTAGCATGATGACTGGACACTATTTAGAGATCGCATATCTCATTGCTGTCGTGTTGTTTATGATGGGCTTGAAGAAATTGGGCCACCCTCAAACTGCACGAACAGGAAATATGCAAGCGGGAATAGGAATGGGTATCGCCATCATTGCAACGCTTCTGCTTTATAAGAACAGCGATGGTGCAGGAATAGGAAACTACGCGTGGATAGCTGGTGGAATACTAATAGGCTGCATCGTAGGATGGTTCGCTGCCAAGAAGGTAGCGATGACTGCCATGCCCCAGATGGTGTCCTTATTCAACGGCATGGGTGGAGCTTGTTCTGCCTTCATAGGCCTGGTTGAATTTGGCCCTGCAATGAGTGGAAGCCTGTTGCCCTATGCTACAGTTCTAAGTTGCCTGGTTGTAGGAACATTGACTTTCTCTGGTTCCATGATTGCCTTTGCCAAGTTGAATGGCAACCTGAATAAGGACATCCGTCTTCCTTTTTACAACATCCTCAACACCCTTATCATGATAACCCTGGCGGGCTTGACGGTTTGTTTATTGTTGCACAACATCGAAGACGCAAGGATGTGGATTTACATCTTGTTCGGACTTTCGTTGGTCTACGGTATTCTATTCGTTATCCCAATTGGTGGAGCGGACATGCCCGTTGTAATCTCACTATTGAACTCCTTGAGTGGAATTGCCGCAGCATTGGCGGGTTTCATCTATGGTAATAACGTCATGATCATCGGGGGAATCCTCGTTGGAGCTTCTGGAACTATTTTAACAATAGCAATGTGCGAAGGAATGAACCGTCCACTCACCAACGTAATCTTCGGTGCCTTTGGCGCAGGTGGTGGCGATGGTGGAGGCGCAGCAGGTACAGATGGAGCTACTAAAATTGTCAGGGAAACAAATGCCAGTGACGCTGCCGTAATGATGAATTATTCTCAATCAGTTGTAATGGTACCAGGTTATGGTTTAGCCGTTGCACAAGCACAGCACATCATGGCAGAATTCCAGCACATGCTGGAAGCCAATGGGGTGGACGTAAAATATGCGATCCACCCGGTAGCTGGCAGAATGCCCGGACACATGAACGTATTATTGGCAGAAGCCAATGTTGAGTATGACAAATTAGTGGAGATGGATGATATTAATCCAAAGTTCCCAACTACTGATGTGGTACTTATTGTAGGGGCCAACGATGTTGTGAATCCTGCTGCCAATACGGACCCCGACAGTCCTATCTACGGAATGCCTATTCTGGAAGTTGAGCAGGCAGCTAAGATCATTATCGTGAAACGTTCAATGAGCGCCGGTTATGCTGGAATTGATAACGAGCTGTTCTTTCATGAAAAGACTTCCATGCTCTTTGGAGATGCCAAGAAGGTCATCACGGACCTGGTTAGTGAGTTGAAGAATATGTAAGTGGAGCTTATCAAAGGGGAATCCGGGCATCCCACGGGTAAAGTTAAGTAAGCTGCTAAAGTATTTCTACCAGGGTCTTCACAAGGTAATCGATCTCATCTTTGCTGTTTAGTTTTGAAAAGGATATGCGAACGGAGGGCCGCTCCATATCAGCCCCGATGGCCGACAGGACGTGAGAGTCTTCATTCACCCCTGAAGAACAGGCTGAACCACCAGATACGGCAATCCCATTAATGTCGAAATTAAAAAGCAGCATCTCGCGCTTCTCCGTAATTGGAAGAGAGACATTCAACACCGTGTACAGGCCATCGCCTCCACTTTCGCCGTTGAAATGGACATCGTCTATTGCGTTTTGTAACCCGGTGATCAAATAAGCCTTCAATCCTTCAATATG
>JYMV01021117.1_pt1 | contig 43637 bp, 32 predicted proteins | sample 338911 | NCBI WGS metagenome assembly JYMV01 (sample SAMN03354496, study PRJNA234377) | hydrothermal vent metagenome | biome: Deep sea; feature: Hydrothermal plumes at the Eastern Lau Spreading Center, Western Pacific Ocean; material: Seawater | place: Tonga | collected 2009 | depth 2000 m m | reverse complement strand
ATATATCGTGCCTGTCTTGAACTGATTTCATTTTGCTACCCCTTATCTTTTTTAGGGTATTATACCATTTATCTCGTGACTACACTACCTAACAACACCACACCTCAACTATGCCAAAATCGTCGGTGTCTGGCTTTTTGATGAAGCTGGTGGAAAGGTAGTCAATGACGCTTCCGGCAATGGTCATGAGGGCCAGATTGTGGGCGCAGTAAAATGGGGTAAGGGAAAATTCGGAGCGGCCTTGGCCTTTGATGGTGGAAACGTCACCATTCCACATCATGACAGTATGAATCTTATTCAGTTTACGATTACGGCCTGGATAAAAGTTCCGAAGATTGTAAATCCTTACCAGATGATAGCAGGTAAAGAAGCGTGGCCAGACCGAAATTACTCGATGTGGATTCGACCCGGCGTAATGACGTTTGGTTTCACAACACCAGGCGCAGCCCAAGATATCCAAGTTGGCAGCAAAGAGGTAACGGATGACAAATGGCATTTTGTCGTTGGCACCTATGACAAGAAGGTGCTCACGCCCTACGTCGAGGGTGAGAAGCTTGGCACACGTGCTGCAGGGCCAAAACCAGCGACCAACAAGGCACCTTTTATGATAGGAGCTCAACCTCCGAACGGCGGGGGACCACTCAAGGGAATGATCGACGAAGTTGCCGTCTACGACACAGCTCTAGATGAAAAGGAAGCGCAGGTAGGAGCCTCTCTCACAGCAAACACAACAAAAGTAATGCACTCTTTATAGGAAAGCGATCATGAACTCGACTACTAAGGTAATTTTGAGAAAGAGAAGCAAGTAGCAGAATCTAACAGCCAAATTAATGAACCTCTCAAGCAACAGAATCAAGCATAACAACTATCAGCAATGCAGCAGAAAACTATAGAACGAAAAGCAATTGCAGATTGGCGACATGCGTCGTAATCGTTCCATATTCGCTTGTATTCGAGAGGTCTTTTATACCACATCCAACACCTTATCCCACACAATCCTTCATACAAATCGGGAGAAGCCAGATAACTTCTCCTAGCTTACAATCTATCCTAAGGAGCAGCTTCTTATTCTTACAGAGACACACTCAGGCTGTCGTGGCGATTGCAAACTTCATCCTCCAGCCCAGAAAAACCACGAAACCACGGTTTTTCCCCCTGTTTTTTTGCGGTTGCTCTTATTAAGGGAATCTGATTTACAGAATCAGTGTCTCTTTTGTTTTCTATCTCAAAATGACCATTTTTTTTATGGCATCGTAGCCTGAAGTCGTTAGTCGATAAAAGTAAGCGCCGCTTGACACTGATTCTCCCAACTGGTTTTTACCATCCCAATAAATTGCCCGATTAGTGGCAGTGTAAAACCCTACTTTCTTATGTCCAAGATTAATGGTACGAATAATCTTCCCTTCGATATCGTAGAGCCGCAAAACAACTGACGTTGGCTGCGCCAATTGAAACGGAATCCAGGTCTCTGGATTAAACGGATTTGGGTAATTCGAGAGCAATTGGGTTTGACGAGGCAAACGACTAAATCCACCAGTTTTGATTTTAGCCTGAGACGATATTTTCAAGCTTGAATTGGGTTGAACAGAGAAGGATTGTGGATCGACTTCCAAGCCCAAATCGGCATAATCAAAAATGAACACAGCACCTGCATCCTTTCCCGCACTATCATCTCCATGAATTCCAACAATAATCTTCTCACCACTCATCCCTAACGTACCACCAAAACGATCGTATGCCTGTCCACCTTCCGATATTGTGGAAAAAATAACTGGAGACCAGAACTCTCCCATGCGAGTAAAGGAATAAACTGAGCCCGTACTCAATGTAGGAGGGGCATCTTCCCGATTGGGAGTACTATTATCTGTATCACGGTCGGGGGCACCGATGACAACTGCCCTGTCACTCAATGCAATAGCAAGGCCAAAATGATCTTCTACACCGGGCTCATCGGCAATAAACTTGGTTTGTTGTGACCAATTCCCTCGCTGGTAGATAAAGGCGTAGGCCGAACCCGCATCCGGCGCGTCGCCTATTTCAGGTGCAGTAACATCGTCTAACCATGCACCAATAATGGCGGTATCTTTTTCAGTAGCAACAGCAATACCAAATTGGTCACCTATGGCCGCATCAGCTGCTATCAATTTGGCCTGTTGAATCCATGTTTCTCCCTGTTTGACAAAAACATAGGCAGCTCCTGCATCATCACCAACAACACCATTCTTCGGCGCTCCAACAATAACAGTCTGCTGATGTATATCAACTGAATAGCCAAAGGCATCTCCTGGTGTTGAATCGTTCGCCTCCAGTTTGGCCTGCTGGCGCCAAATCGCATTTTCACGGGCAAAAATAAACGCTGCACCAGCTTGCCGGTTGGCTCCATGCGCCCCAACAATTGTCAAATTCCCATCAATAGCAACAGAATAACCAAACAAGTCTCCAGTTGCCAGATCTTGTCCGGTTATTTTAGCTTGCTGGTTCCATGCACCTGACGACCTTGCAAAAAGGTACGCTGCTCCAGAGTCAATCCCAGCATCATCCATGCTATGAGCACCAACGATGATGGTGTTTTCATCGACTGCGACAGCATGTCCAAACTGTGCTCCAATAACCGCGTCATTGGCTGTCAAAATTGACTGCTTATCCCATCGGGTTTCACCTTTATCATCAGTTAGATTGGCATAAACGTATACTGATCCCGTGTTGATCCCACGCCTATCATCTTGCCTGGAACCCACAACAGCCGTTTGGTCCGTGATTGCCACTGAATAACCGAATTCGTTCTCCGACGAACTAACAGTGTCTATCAATTTGGCCTGTTTGATCCATTTCCCGCCTTGTGTAGCGTAGATGTAAGCAGCTCCTGAAAGCGCACCACCTGCACTGTGAGAAATTGAGCCAACGACTACTGTATTACCATTGATAGCAACAGCATAGCCGAGGCCATCACCTTCCATCGCATCATGAGGCAACAATTTAGCAGTCCGTATCCATTGCCCTTCGCGTTCCCTGAAAATGTAAGCGGCTCCCGTGGCTCCACGTTCAACTTGTTTTTCCCATTCATCATTATCATCTTGAGGTGATCCAACAATTATGGTCTGATTTTCCAACGAAATAGAATGACCAAAACTGTTGCCGGACCGAACAGTTAATGCAACACCATTCTGACGCCAGATATTATCTTGAAAATAGAAAAAGTAAACCGCTCCATTTCCAGCCGAGCCACCTTTAGGAACCCCAACGGCGAAGATCTCTCCATTTGTTTTTACTGTGTGACCAAAATTGTGTTTCTCACGTGTCCTCCGTCCGATAACTTTGGCTTCCTGTATCCAAGATTCGCCACTTTTCCGAAATACATAAGCAGCACCAGAATCACTGTTAATTCCTTTACCATCTTCTCTGATAGCGCCTACCACAGCCAGGTTATCATTAATCGCAACCGAGTATCCAAACCAATCGAAGGCATCGCCGTCGTTTGCTACCAATTTGGCTCGTTGCACCCACCCATTTCCCTGACGTGCAAATATGTAGGCTGCGCCCGAATCTCCCTTTGGTGCGTTGCAAAAATACGCACCAACAATCAGATTCTTACCGTCGAAATCTACCGCATTACCGAAACGATCATTTTCCTCTGTGTCATTTGCATTCACATTTGGCTGGCGAATCCATTGATCATCTCTTCGGGTATAGACAAACACAGTACCGTGACTCTTGGAGTCCTCACTGTACCTTGGCATCCCAACGACCAAAGTATCTCCTCTCAGTGCAATTACGCTTCCGAATTCATCATTCAACTTGAGATCTTCCGGGATAATCCGAGTCTGCTCCACCCAACCTATCTCATCACGAACGAAAACAAAAATTGCACCGGCGTCGTTGCCAGCACCCGGCACCCCAACCATTGCAATCTTACCACTTACCACCACGCTCTTACCCATATGATCATCAAGCACCGATTCAACCAAAATTTTAGTTGAATCAGCCTGCACCCAGTTAACAAGCATGATAACAACGAATGTAAGAATAGCTTGTAATCGAAAATTTATTTGTGTTAGCATCTATTTCACCTCAAAACCTTTCACGAGTTCAAACCCTTTTATATGCATTTCTGATCTGCCTCCGGATTGTATTCCTCTTCTCTGGATCTTAGCCTTTACTATTCTGCCGCAATTTCGGTGCTAATTGGCTCATGCAAGGTCAGCGATCGATTCCTGAACGGCCACAATCGTATCCGCGATATCATCCTCGGTATGGGACAAAGAAAGAAACATCGGATGGTTAGGGTGTAGATAGAAGCCACGTGCCAAACACCCCTGGAGCATAGCGAGACAGCGATCTCTCTCTTCCTCTGTTACGTTGGGCTTGGGCATCGGTCCCAGACCAGATAGACGATAGCCTAGACTACCCGCTTCACAGGCCTGGTTGACACCTTCGATGAGACGATTCCCGATTTTCCACTGGTAGATGATCCCGTCCCGACGTTTCATTTCCTCGATGACGGTTGCCAGCGCGACCAGGCTGGGTAAGTCACAGTGAAACGTGGCTGCTAACCAAGCGGACTGGCAACGCTTGCTGGACAAAATTTCCTTGCGTCCATTGCAACAAGCCTTGCCGAAGGTCGCCAAGTCGGGCATGATACCGTAATACTCGCTGCCACCACCGTAAGCAACCCGAAAGCCAACTTTGGTTTCGTCGAAGACGCACAGTGCTCCATACCGGTGTGCAATATCAACGCACCCTTGCAAGAAGCCTTCCGCCGGACCGTCGCCTTGGATCGTTTCCATTACGATGCAGGCAATTTGGTTGTCATACTTCCTGAAACAGTCTTCTAAAGTATCGAGGTCTCCATATGGTGTCGCTAGTGTTAGTTGTCCGACCACCTCCGGGACACCGCCACCGCCCGGCTGCGCCCAGTCGTGCCAGCCGTGATAACCGCAACGGATGATTCGCTCTCGACCTGTGTAAGCCCGGGCCAGACGGACGGCACCGGAGGTGGCGGCACTACCACCGATAAAGAAGCCTAACATCTCTGCCATCGGAATAAGATCGATCAGCATCTCTGCCACATCCAGTTCTTTGGGATGAGCTGTGCTGTAAATTGTGCCTTCCTCTATCTGTGTTCGAACGGCCTGATTGACGACGGGATCGTTGTATCCCAGCAGAATGGGACCAAAGCCCATCAAGTAGTCCAGGTATTCATTCCCGTCCACATCCCAAAAACGGGCACCACTGGCCCGTTGCGTAAAGACAGGATAGCCCATAGCGAGCATGTCGTGGCTGCGTTTGTGCCCTTGACAGCCCCGAACAATGATTTTATCAGAGCGATGAAGTAAAGCTCTTGATTGCTCAATCGTCGGTTGTTTAATCGGCATAATCTATTTCGCTCCAAAAGCTGATGTATGGCAACTCAGATTATTATTGGTAACGAGAGACGATTTCCTCCCCTTTGGTCATTGTCTGTAGCACCGCCGGTCGACCCTCCTTGTTGGCAGCGATGGCTCGCTGGATGGCAACTGGCAGTTCATCAGGCGTGTGCACCGTTTCGGTGTAAGCACCTAACCCTTCAGCAACTTTAGCATAATCTCCAGATAGCTTGTCGCTCGCCCAGTGTTTGGAAGCATAGGGCATGTACTTGTCGTAGTGCGTCATGATACCGTTGTTGAGAACGACGGTCAATATCGGAATCTCGGATCGGACGGCGGTTTCAATATCCATGCCTGCCATGCCGAAAGCTGCGTCTCCCATGATGTTGATGACATGTTTCTCAGGTGCGGCCATTTTGGCTCCCAACGCTAATCCTAAACCATAACCCAACTGTGTTGACTTGCCCCATCCAATATAGCTGTTCGGGCGCAAAGCAGGCCAGAAAGGACACATCCGGTCGCGGGGAAAGCCTGCATCGTGAGTAGCGATGGTATTGGCTACGTCCACTGCTTTGGCCAGTTCCGTAAGAACCCTGTATTCGTTCATCGGCACCTCATCTGACTGAAGTAGTGGACGCCATTCAGCTAACCACTCTTCCTTTACCTTGCCTACCTCCTCCACGACACTATTGACATCGCCTCTTCCCTGCTCGCCAACCTGTCTTTTTACTTCCTCGATCATCTGTCGCAACACCAGTTTGGCATCCCCGATGGCACCATAATCAACTTGATGATGCACATTGAGATCATCGGCGTAGTCGGTAACCTGGGCCAGCGTAATTCCGGCAGGCATGCGTGGGCTATAACCGCCGCTCAGGGTGGTTGCGACACCGAGAACAAAATCAGTTTTTCTCAGAAAGTGTCCTGCCATCCGGGTTCCCGTGTTCCCAGCAGTTCCCAACGACAAGGGATGGCTTTCGGGGAATCCACTTTTGCCTTGTAGCGTGGTCATGACTGGAATGTGAGTTAGCTCAGCAAATTCTACCAGTTCCTCAGTTGCCTCAGCGTATAAAATCCCTCTGCCTGCGCTGATGATTGGACACGAGGCCTTGAGCACAGCGGTAACTAGGTCGCGGACATCATCGGCATCCCCACCAGACTTGCGTGGCTTCACTGGCGTGTAAGCAAAGGTTTCATCCGACAATTCCTGTCTCGCAACGTCTCCGGAAATCTCCAGAAGAACTGGTGCCAACCGGCCGTGTTTCAGCCTTGTGAAGGCCATACGCATCAACTGGGGAATTCGGTCTGCCTGATTGATGAGTTCGCTCCATTTGGTAACACCATGGTAATGTCTGTGCGAATCGAACCCCGGATGCATTCCTACACTGGATAAACTTGGACCACCGGGAAGCAGCAGTATCGGTACCGAATCAGCATAAGCCTGGGCAACTCCGCCAAAAGCATTTTCGGCCCCTGGGCCGTCCTGCATCATGAAGACGCCAATAGTCTTTCCGCACGTGATGCGACTGAACCCATCGGCCATATTTACGCCGGCTCGTTCCTGCCGACAGATGATAGGTCTCAATCCCTCTTTGGCCGCCACATCTATCAGTGAATGGTTTGGAAAGCAGGCGAACCATTCGATGCCTTCCGCTTTGAGAATTTTAGCGATTGCTTGGTTACCTGTCACTATTATCTCTCCTCCCTATATTCGTTGTCTTACTTCCTGTTGTAGTAAGATGAATTCTAATAGATCAAGGACAAATTAGCGCTTTGTCGCTGTTGTAAAAGTCGCTGTGAGAAAAATCGCAACCTCTACTAATTCCAAGATTTTCCAGCGGATATTGAAACTTTGACAATACATCCCAGAACGTAAATTTTCTCGACGTGACCACATCCAGAACGGTTATAATATCACTATCCGTCGCGTTTCTTTGAGCGTTTTTTCTAACTCGCTGGGCTGCCCAATCCGATGACCATCTGGACTCCATGACGCTGATAAGACTGGATCTCTGTGATCAACAGGGAGATCATCGATGAATCTTAATGCAAATCCCCAATCACCAGCACCATTGTTTATCTTGACTAAACATCGATTTAAGTCTTTTTTAGTGTCGACTTCAAATAAATCCTGATCTAATTGTAAGAACCTAGTTACATTATTTTTATGCACTAACTGGCCATTGATCCAAACTGCCCAACTGCCTCTAATAAATTGACTATCGTTTTCTTACTCCGATAAGACTTCCAAGTCAGTATCTAACCATCTTGAGCCTCAACTTGTTGACCTGCCTTTGGATTGAGGCTTTGTTCTCCCCCAATATCAGCCAGAAAATCAACCTCTAGATCATCCGATGGGAATGGTTCTAAAACCAAGTCAATCTTTCAAATAATCACTTTCAGATGTACCTGTTTCTAACCTGTCTCAGCATCCCATACCTTAGCTGTTTTATCATCACTACTAGTAACAATTCGCTGACTATCCAAACTATATGTGGCTGAATAGACACAACTACCATGGCCTTTTAGTGTATTAGTTCCTGTCCTATCTGGCATCCCACATCTTGGCCGTCTTGTCACCACTACTAGTACTCCATAGTACTCCACTAGCAGTCACAATACGCTGACTATCTGGGCTATATACAGCTGACCTAACCGCATCCCCATGGCCTTGCAGCGTTAATCTTATTCTTGATTTAATTATCGATTCTTGCAAAGCAGTATTGAATAACGGCAAGACTGTCTGATTCCCTTGGTAGGTAACTCGAATAGACTGCCTAGCTAAAAGGATGCTGAGTTCAAAATAAAAAGACACTCTGTGGAAGAGTGCCTTTGGCAAATCACAACTTATTAATCTAGTCGGCTACTGTTGTTGCTTTAGTTTGGCCCAAGTGGAGGCCAACTTTCCTTCAGCTTCTACCGCTGTGGGCATCGGCATATCTGACCAATCCGTTGAGGCATAGAATGCGTCAATGAATGTTCCATCTTCCCTGTCTATCAAATGCAACGTGTGTTTGCCAGACGAAAGGTTCAAAGGAGTCGGCAATTTGCCCTCTTTCCACGCATACTGATCAAGCTCTTTACCCGGAAACGGATTTCCAGTTCGACTGGATATTCGGAACCACATCCAATTGGTTGTGTAGTGTACGCGTAGACTTTCAGCTTCAAAGAAATCCCAGATGTTGCAGTTATCATCATCCGCGTTCTTTGCATCTCCATCAGCAATATCAATGCCCCAGTGAAGGTGCAATGACCTTTCCCCATAAGTACCAATCGCCTCCCACCGGCACGCTAAATTCGTATTTCAGCCAGGAACCGTCGGCAGCTACTCCGTTGTCCTGCCCAACAAACGATCCTCCGGAAGCTTGAGAAATAACAAAGTCTTTCACATTCTCATCAGGATTCCCCTTGGCTTTGAAACCGGCCTTGTAAACCTTGAGAGAATCTCCTTTTTTCTCAATAAATTTCTCTGCTTCCCAACTAATTTCCGCTGTATACGCTTGACTTACAAAGCAAAGAAGGACAGCAATACCCAGAAAAACAAAAACATGAATAGATCGCATAACTTTCTCCTTAGAAATTAATATATCTGATTTGTTAAAAAGAATCTTAAGATCCCAATCAACACCTAAACTGAATATACAATATAACACTGGCAAAAAACACGCAAGTGTTTTTCCTACTGAATTGTTGTTATTTACACAATACTTATCATTATAAGCATTGGTCCTCTAGATATCTGTAGGAACTTAATCATTTCAAGGATTTTAAATCTCCCCACACGGCTGGTAAGCGCATCTCTGTTTCTACCGCCAATTTTGCCCGAAGACCAGCCTTATTTACATCGAATCGCTTATCTGTTGTGGCGAAAAACGCATCAATAAAAGTACCGTCCTCCCGGTCAATCAGGTGGAAGGTATGTTTACCTGCTGCTAGTTCTACAGGGGTGGGGTTAGGACCATACTGGTCGAGTTCCTGTCCTGGGAACGGATTTCCACTTCGACTGTTCAAGCGAAACCAGATCCAATTGGTGGAATAGTTTTTTCGGAGTTCTTCTTTCTCAAAGAAATCCCAGATGTTGCAATTATTATCCCATCAGCAATATCAATGCCCCAGTGAACTGAGTTATCTGCCACTGAAGGTGCAATGACCTTTCCCCATAAGTACCAATCGCCTCCCACCGGCACGCTAAATTCGTATTTCAGCCAAGAACCGTCGGCAGCTACTCCGTTGTCCTGTCCAACAAACGATCCATCGGAGGCCTGAGAAATAACAAAGTCTTTCACATTCTCATCAGGATTTCCCTTGGCTTTGAAACCTGTCTTGTAAACCTTGATGGAGTTACCCTTTTTCTTAATAAATTTCCCTGCTTCCCAAAAGATTGAGCGCCCACGTCCCCCTGTTGGGACTACGGTTGGTGGCGGTTCAACTTTTTCCACCACTGGTGCAATAACTTCAAAAGGAACAACGTGTGAGGACTCCATGATATTACCAGTGAGATCCCTAATGCCAATAATTGTCAGAGTATATCTTCCTGCCTTGATCGGATTTATCGGTTGAAATATCGCCACGGCACCGGAAACTTTCACCACAGCTTCAACACCAAAAACCACGATCCCCGCCTGTGCGGAGGAAATATCTATTTCTTCATCGAAACGTACCACTAAACTGCCTGTCGTCTTTACAGACTGCCCTGCAGCAGGCACAGTGCTTATTACAGTTGGCGGTATAACGTCCGCTGGCGTTTGGGTAGTATCAATTTCGACCGCGCTAAAGAAAATTGAGAAGGGGGTCATTAAAATGTTACCTTCTATGTCCTCAATACCGAGAACAGTCAAAACATAAGCTCCTGTGGTCATTTTACCGATAGGCGTAAATTTGACTTCGTGTCCTTTTTGTTCAAGGGTGATCACACCCTTAATAAGCTCAGCGTCAATGCTTGAACGAACTGTTATGCCTCGTTGGGCAGAGGTGAGATTCACCTTCTCGTTAAACACCAATACAATCGGTGTATTAACGGGAATCGGTCCTCCCTGTACATTGGTACCAGTAATTGTTGGTGGTGTAATGTCCTTGACAATTGCTGGTGCCAGCGACTCATCGTCCCCGCAACTGGAGAGAAGACATATGCCCATGCTTATTAATAGGATACTCCGTTGTTCCATAATTTTAAAAAGATTCATATATAGATAGTCTCCGGCCTAAGAAAGTGTTTGAAAAGTACGAGTTGATTCATAGAGTTCCCATAGGGCATCCTGTAAGAAATTTATCAACCAAGGATCTTCTATGGGAAGTCTTCTGCAATTGTGTCACAATTGTGCTACTAAGGCAAGGTCTCCATCTCCAGACGATTTAGATGACCTGCAATGGCAAATCCTTGCGCCGTTAATACCTGGACTCAAACCCGGTGGCCGACCTGGAGAAGTTGACATCCGTTGGGTTCTTAATGCGATTTTTTATCTCCTGCGTGTCGGGTGTGCGGGGCTTTTGTTACCACACGATTATCCACCTTGGCAGATGGTCTATTATTACTTCCGGATGTGGTGTATTGGTGGAACAGGGGAAAAAATCAATACGGCCTTAGGAAAAAACTGCGGACAGTCGAAAAGAGAGAGGAACAATCTAATGTGGCTTTTTAGAGAGCCAAAGTGTGAAAACCACTGCCATCAGAGGGCCAAGAGGTTTGATCGCCGCCAATTCGGGATGACTTCCCAAACTGGGAAAAGTAGAAATTGAGAGAGTTGGAACAAAGAGATTCAAAATAAATAAAACGGGTAAACCGATTAAGGTCAGTATCCATAGATGATGGGAAATCGTTTGTACATTTTTCAGTCGTTTGCTCACTAACCAAATGAGTCCCGCTAACAACGTCCACTGCCAGGAACAATTAACCAATGAAATCAGGACTTGTTACTCATCATTATTTCCTCGGGGCTGGGAATCCTTAATCAGTTGTTGCAAGCGGTTGTGTTCTTCCGGATTAGCTTGCCTGATTTCAAGCAAAGTGTTGACCAACTTTTCGGCTGAATTGTCGAACAGCCGTTCCAACAAATCGCTGAGCATGGAATGGGTAATCTCCGATTCCTTGACCAGCAGTTGATAGAGGAAAGTCCGTTCCAGCACCGTGTAGGACAAAAAGCCTTTCCTGGCCAGATTTCTCATAGTGGTGGCTATGGTGGTATAGGCCAGTTTACGGTTAATGTTATCCAACACGTTGTTGACCGTGTCCTGCTCTAGTTTCCATACCTTTTTCATCACTTCCAACTCTAAATGGTGCAATTTATTATCTTTCATCTGATCCTATCCTTAATCCGATCTATGCTCTCTTCATTCTGGTTTCAACCAGAATGAAGAGAGGAGTCCTACTTAACAGTACTATTGGTTAGTATTAATGGATAATAAACTACCCCGCCGCAAGCGGACGGGGTATTAGAACAAGGATAATTAGCGATCTTTATGTAACTTCTGATATTTCTTGTCCTGCTTTTTAACGCAGTCGCCAATAGTATTCTCGTTCCCATGTTTGCCGACAGTGCTCGCGTAGTAACCGTCTGTCCAAAATTCGCCACCCCACAGTTGTTTCTTCACTTGGGATAGCGCTTTAAAACTTCTCGTGTGGTAAGGCTTTTTATCATTGTTACGATTTTTGTCACATTGTATGCTGGAATAGATTGAATGGACATGATCCTGATCGGTACCAATCTCTAAAAATTTCACCTGATATCGCTTCTCGATATCTAGACAAACTTCCTTCAAGACCTTATCCACATGCTCTTCAAAAACCACACTCCTATACTTGGCTGGAAACACCAAATGATATATCAGTACTGTAACATTATAGCTCTTATGAATAGACTCGCTCATCCCTCCATTTTACGCCGCAAGCGGCGGGGAATACAACCCCAAGGGATTAAATGGATTCTGGCTTTGGTTGTCAAGTGGAAATGTATTTCTTTTAAATTTAAAAGGTGTTGTTTCGAAGATCTATTGACTGATCAGGAGATTAACCTTAGCTCCATTACGGAAAAAGAACTCCCAGCCATCGGTGGCAGCATCTGTTGAGTATCTTTGAAAGCACATACGTAAACGGCTGGAGACGACTGTCAGTCAAATTAACGCCAAGTTACCCAAATCGATTCATGCCGTTACAACACGAGGTTTTGAGTCAAATGCTTTTCTCCATCATTGCCTTTGCTTTCACTGTTTATAAGCCACAACTTGGGTTATAATAAATTTAGGAGAAGAATTCAAAACCAACTTGAAAGCTTCGACAGCAGCACGAGAAGCGCTGTTGCCGCTGATACCGTCGAATTCGCCGGACTTTCCCGTGGTTGGCGATTTGAAGTCCGGGCAAATTTGCGTTGAAAAGAACGGATCGATGAATCGTATGAAGCACAAATGGAAGGCCGCAGTATGAACCGCTCACCGTCAATCGCTCTTGCGCTCGTGATATTCCTGACAACAAGCGCCGCCTATGCTGATGATCATACGTCGCTGGTTGCGCCCGGCGCAAAGGTGAAGAAGCTCGCCAGCGGCATGCAGTTCACCGAAGGCCCGGTGTGGCTGCCTGATAAGAAGAAGCTTATTTTTTCCGACATTCCCAACAGCAAGCTTATGCAGTGGAACGAAGCAGACGGCTTGTCCGTCTTTCGCCAAAGCGACCACGCCAATGGCAACATCCTCGATCTTCAAGGCCGGCTCATCTCGTGTCAACACAGTGCCCGCAACATCGTTCGAACGGAGACCGACGGCAGTATCACTGTGATGGCGGAGAAGTTCGATGGCAAGCGGTTCAACTCGCCCAACGACGTGGCAGTGCGATCCGACGGGATACTGTGGTTCACTGATCCCCCATGGGGCCTGTGGGAGGTGAACGAACCGCCAGAGATTCCCGGCCACTGGGTTTACAAGCTCGATCCAACAACCAGGCATGTCGAAGCGATCGTCAAAGATCTTGCCATGCCCAACGGCATTGTCTTCTCACCGGACGAGACTCGCCTCTACATCGCAGACACCGGCGGAAACAAGAAACACCCGGACCCCAACTTCCGGAAGCTCTCGGCTGGTATCCACTGCTACGAAGTGAACAAGGACGGCAAGCTTGGCAGGAAACTGTTCCGAACCGAGGCAGGCAGTGACGGGATGGCCGTCGACATCAAGGGTAACCTGTACACAACGCAGGGAAGCAAGGTCCACATCTTCAATGCCGACGGCAAAAAGCTGGAGCAGATCGACGTGCCGGAGAGTCCCGCCAACGTCTGCTTCGGCGGCAACGATTACAGAACGCTGTTCATCACCGCTCGCACCTCGGTTTACAGCGTTCGCCTGAAGCATCCGGGCGCGAAGCCCAAAGGTAAGAAGTAATGATCGAAATGAATCACATTTTCACGACCACCATGATGAAACACGTACTTGCTTCTGTGGCTCTGATGCTGATCACTACCGCACCAACAACGCAAGCGGCCGAGGGCGAAGATCACATTCTCAAACCTGGCCAGTTCCCGCCACCGAATAGTGGAACATACCTCGCCGGCGAGCTGGTGTTCGTGGATCCAATCAATCGCCGGGGCGGCTTGCGCCTGGATGGGGACCCTGGCGGCCATCATCACGTGGATTACTTCGCCATGCTACCCTACGGCATAATCTGGTATAATGGAACACCAGCGGAGCTGCGAGACATTCCCATCGGTACCCATGTGCATGGCTACTTTTATTTGCCGCCGGTGGGAGAGGAAAAAACGATTCCGCCGCTTCCGGAGAGTCAGCAGCAATACACCCTCAAGCGCAACCATGCCATTTCGCTGGAAGACGACTTCAGTTTCTACCAACGTCGGGGGCAGGCGTGGAAGGGTGAGTGATTCGCAGTTAGTGTTTATCAGCGTACGTTAGCGGTTTTTTCGCTGCTGCTGGTTCTTTGGCCGCTCGCTGTACCGTCGATGGCGCAGAAAAAAGCTACCAATATTAGAGCATTACTGGTTGTTTTAGACATGGAAATATTGCTGATAAGTCAGGATTTGTATTTAAGCCAAATTATAATATCGAATTTAATACAACCTCAAGGATATGATAAACAAGATGAACAGAATTTCTCCTGAACTGCACGGCACAACAGTTAAACGTCCGGAAGACTTTGACGATTTCTGGGATCACCTCCTCACACAATCAGTGGAGATTCCATTAAATATGACAATGGAATTAGTACCATTGCGCTGTACGCCGGAAGTAGAAGTTTATGACGTGCATTATGACAGCCTGGATGGTGTGCGCATTTCCGGCTGGTACTGCCTACCGCGTGAACGGACTGAAAAACTGCCGGCCATTGCTCATATGCCCGGCTACAAAAGCGATCCGTCCATCCCGCGCAAACTGGCACAGCAGGGATATGCTGCCTTCAGTGCAGCACCCAGAGGCAAGATTCGCAGTAATCATCAGTTCAACCCCGGTTATCCCGGTCTATTGACCTACAATATCGTTGACCGCAACACCTATGCTTATCGTGGTTTCTACATTGACGCAGTAAGGGTAATCGATTTTCTGCTGTTTCGGGATGAAGTCGATAGTAAGCGTATCGGAGTTATGGGCAGTAGTCAAGGCGGAGGGCTGACAATTGTCGTGTCAGCCTTACGACCCGAAGTCAAAGCTGCTGTAGCCGGTGCGCCTTATCTTTGCGGGTTCATGGATGCCATCAAATTAACTCATACTTACCCCTATCAAGAAATCCGTGATTATCTGCGACTCTATCCGGAACGGGAAGAAGCCGTTTGCAACACATTGTCTTATTTCGATGGCATCAACTTTGCCCCACGCATTACCTGTCCTATTATGATCTACATTGGTTTGCAGGATAATGTATGTCCACCGGAAACTGGCTTTGCTGTCTTCGATGCCATAGTAACCCAAGATAAGCAAATTCATCCTTACGATGGACATGGACACGATGCGGGTGCTGTCCACCATAGTCGATTGATAAACGATTTTTTAAAAAATCATCTTTCTCTTTCGTAAAGGAACAACCGAATGTCTAATACATCTCAATCAGGAGACTTTGAGGTCTTCTGGCAAAAAGTTTGTCACCAATTGGAGTCCGTTTCCATCGCTCCAGAGGAAGAAATCATCCCCATCCGATCCACCGAGTTCTGTGACTGCTACACTGTCAAATTTACCGGTATTGGCCCTTATCGATTGTTTGGGTACTTGAGTATCCCCCATGGCCAAGGCCCGTTCCCCACGCTGCTACTTGGGCCGGGTTACCATAGCGTTGTAGAACCCTTACCACAAGGAGACGCCAATGAAAAGCGTAAACGATTTCTCATATTCTCAGTCGCAGGCCGTGGACAGCGAAACGCAGATAAACCATTCGCCGCCATTTACCCCGGGTTGATGACTAAAGGAATCGATGATCCAGATACTTACATTTTTCGTGGTATCGTGGCAGATTGGTTAAGAGCAGTGGATTATCTGCTGACACGTCCTGAAGTCGACCTCAGCAAACTGGGAGCCATCCAGAAAGACGATCTGCCGCTGCTGATATCGGCGTTACGACCTGAAGTAACGCATCTTGTGGCTACGCCAAAATATTTCTATCCCTCCCACAACCAACAGCCCGAAGAGGTCACGGACTATCTGCGTCTCTTTCCAGAAAAGCGAACACTCGTCGAACGAACACTTTCTTTCTTCAATCTGATTTCCTTCGCTCCCAGTGTTCAGGCAAAAACATTACTATGGGGAGATTCAAAGGAACTCAAACCGTTGATTTCGGTACTAGAGGGAGAAACCGAGATCCGAATGAGCGAGCGTTCTTCTTACAAGGATGGTCTCTTTCAAGAGCGTTGGATCTCCAATCAATTTGGATTTTCAGATTCAATCATACCTTGGCACTGGCAGTAAAACGAACCAAAGCAGATAAAAGTGGCAGGAACGCGATCCACCAATCCAAATTAGCCAACATAAGTTAAATCAACTCAGAACGACCAGATTGCAATCTTGATCTATAATCTAGTGCAGAATCAATCGTATTGAAAATATCACACTGGGGTTGGTAGCCAATTCGCTCTCTGCTCTTGCTGAGGTCAAACTGATAAAAGGTTGGATTTTGCGCCAAAAGACATAGATCAACGTATTCCATCCCCAACGTTTGGGCTAAATAAGGAATTGTCGTTTCCCAAACAAATGGTGCCGGAGCAGCTAGCTGGAAAATTTCCCCTATTGATTGCGAGTTACCAATTGCGACCTGAAAGGCCTGAACGAGATCTCGGACATCAAGGATGTGTTTCTGGTAAGACCTTCCATTTTCGTCCCTGGCAATGACTAGTTTTTCCTCTTGGTGCACGAGAAGTTGTTGTTGAGTTTCGCTAGCAGCACCCGTAGTTCGTTTTTCATAGATGTGTTGCCAGTGACTAAGGTAAAACTGTCGAAAGTTCAAGATCTCGTCCGCTGCAACCACCAGCGCGAACCGAAAAATGGTGATCGGGACACATCGACTGAGGAAATAGCTCATGCACATCTCCTCACCCAAGATTTTTGACAAAGCGTACCAGCCACTCGGTGTTCTTGGCATCAGGTCTTCACGAATCGGCTCGGTCAATCCACCAGCTGGATATTTGCTGTAAATGGCATCTGTACTGGCAAAGAAAAAGTGTTGAACCTGTTGTTCTGTAGCCGCTTCTAGCATATTGAAAGTCCCCCCCACATTGATCTGAAAATAGTCGTCATGGGTGAAAGGCCCTCCCGCTTGGAATGCTGCCCCTAGATGACAGACGACCTCTATCCCTTTCATGGCCCGACGCACATCCTCAGCCTCTGTTAAACTTCCTTCCACTAAATCGACTGACAACCCATCCAACTTTGCTACACTAGGATCAGCATTCCAAACTAATCCACGCACTTGATGTCCGTCGGAGACAAGAGCTCGAGCCAAGTGCACACCAACACGTCCTGTGATTCCCGTAATCAGAACTCGCATAGTCGTATTTCCTTTAAGGATAATTTCTCGCAAACTTTTTCATTTCGAACCCTACTGTTTACGCTAACAGAGGCCAAATCAATCTTAGTCTAAAACAAACTCTGCTATTTGTAAATACGCAAGCCTGCACTTCATATTTCGACAAGGCATCCACAAGCCTCTTATCTATGACCCCTTAGTTACCATTCCCTATATCTTCAAATATTTCCATGCAGAGATGTGGGGGTGTACTCTTCCCCTAATGCGCCTTAATATGTGAAGGGACAACAACTCTAACTGCATAATTAGGTTCCATGCTGAACTTCCTGCTTTATACTACGAAAAGGCAAATTCACTAGATAGGAAGGTTTCAGCCCAAGTGTAGGTTTGAGGAATCGACGGTTCAGCTTCAGCCCTATTTTTGGGCTGTAAGCATCGAGCCCGTTTCTGAACAGTTGCTTGATTTCATCCAGCGTTAGCTCGGAAGTAAGATCTTTCTAGATAGGGAGCAGAAAATATCTTGACAGATGAAGTGTAGGTGTTGGACTAATCGTTCAGCATCTTTCGGGTGCCGTGTAGCCAGTGTAGTACTGAACTCACGTTTGCCAAAGGTGTAGCGGAACTGGGTGGGAATGAAACAGCGAAATGAGTAGTGTTATTTTCCTCTTTTCGATGTAGGTACTTAGCTGACACAGGTCAAAGTGGGGCCCTGAAGCCAAATCATCAGCTAATCTTAGCCTCATCTCATTGTTACCGTGTGCTAGCAACATCTCCATTTTCATTTCACAAAAGGCCATTTTTACTTTCTACCTACGCTGGTATCGAGGTCAGAGAAGCCAGCAGCCATTTAGTCTCCTGACAGAATTGGGTGTAGTGGATGATCCCAAGGCCCGCCAGCAGTCATCTCATCTGCGGCACCCGCCGCATCCCCTCCGCCCGTAAAACGGACATAATCAGGAATGTAGATAATAGCAAAAGCACGTCGCGGTCGATCCGAACTATTAGCACCAGCATGATGAAAAGTACAGCCGTGATGAAAAGTAACGCCTCCCGCCGGCATCTCCATTGATACCGAAGCCGATAGCTGGCACTTTTCCTTTTCCATCTTCTTGACGATACTTTCGCCCTCTTTTCCTAAAGCAATTGGCTCTAATTTACCAAATTTGTGGGACCCGGGGATGAAGTGCAGACAGCCGTTTTCCATGGTCACATCGTCAACTGCTACCCAAGCAGAAAGAGATCCGATCGGATCCATCGGCCAGTAAGGGGAATCTTGATGCCAGTTGGTTTCTTTGCTAACTTCACCAGAGGGTTTTATCATGGCATGATCATGGTAAATACGAACATGCCGACCTCCAGATAGACGTCGTGCGGATTCAGCTAAACGTTGATTGAGCGAATAAAATTTAACCGAAGGATAATCGCACCAAAGGTTCACCATCTGATTGAAGACTCTTTCGTAATCTTCTGATACACGCCCTCCATTTTTTGCCCCAAGGATGCGATCTCGGTTGCAAGCAATAGCGTCATCAACCGCATCACCAAGATCTTCAATCTCTTTCTCAGTGAAGAAATTAGGATATTGAATAAAACCATTTTCCTTATAAAACTCGATATCTTCTGCCCCAGTTGGGCAATTTGTTGTCTCCACTTTGTTTGCCTGCTTTATTATTTATTACATATATAATTATGTGGTGAATTTTAAATTAGACGCCGTAATATTAGCGCTTTCAACAAAATAATGCAATTCTAAATGCTGCTCTGATGATATCAGCTGTTTGTTAACCAAACCAATAAGAGTAAAGCTGTGTCTGACGCAGATTAAAGCGCAGGTATACTTCCTGTTCCAGGAGTTCTGCCATCGTGCCCTCTTGCCCTCTTGCCACTGCGTCTGAACAGCCGTGTGGTTGCCATGGATGTCAGTGGAGGCAGCCAATGAGGTGCCATCGACCGAAAGCACCTCAACACTTAACTCTCCTTACCTCTGCATTCAGGTTGAGGAAAAGCTCCTTCCCGTTTACCTTGAAGGATTTGGTTAGCAAAGTACCTTCCTTTTCAGCCGCATCCAGCGAGATGAACCCGTCCCGACGCAACATGGCCAGGCAAACTGCTCCAGCATCCGGCGTGTAATCTTCGTAACCTGGATCCTCGCCAGACGTGATGAACGCGTATTGCCTAACTCCCGTATAATAGAACCACAATTCGTTCCCACGCTCGAGTGGAGATGACGGACCTCTCATCGTCTGTGTATCGTACGCTCCCCCACCCAGTGGCGACGTATCAATGAACGGCTTACGATTGCCCAGACGCATCCAATTTTTCAGATCGCGACTACATACCAACTGAACGTGGTGAAAACCCGTATAGTCTCCGTATTTGCGAACGAGCCCCAAAATGTACGACGAAAGGTGCATCTTGTTAAAGCCCAGCCAGTCCATGGGTACCTTGCCGGTGTGATGAAAAACTGTGGGCATACCGATGAAGATCCCTTCGTAAAGAAACACGCCCATGTTATAGATTTGTATGCTGTAATGTTCCGGTGTGTTATATTCAGTTTGCCTGAGATTCGGGTTGGCCAGCCGAGCTTCAATGACTTGATGACCCATCTCCTGATCCTTGGCATCGGCATAAAATACCACGCCATAGTCCTTCCAGGCCTTGAAATCACGGCTCGTCGCTATAGCCACTGCCCGTCCATATGGTCCGTCACGCTTGACCGTATGAATAAACAGCCCCTCTTTCGGATTGTAGGAGAAGTTGTACTCATCAGAACTTGGAATCGCTGGCACATCGAGCTTGGTCCAGTGGATCCCATCGGGGACGCGGCGAAACCATGGTTTCCCATCGCTGCCTTGTAGCGGTACTCCGGATCCGAATCATGAGGATCACGCACCGCCATGCTCACGCCGTTAGTCTGCTTGGGCCCCGCCGTCCGTGCAGGCCGTCCGGGCTTGTGCGATAGCTGTCATCCGTGCCGATGACCCAGAACTTGAACAGCTTCTCGTCTGGATCCCAGACCGGTGTTGAAACAGTTTGGATGGTCTGCTGCGGCGTGGAACTTCGTACCACAGCACCGCGCTTCTGCGGTTGGTGAAACGTTCGGGTCAGGTTTCTAACCTCTGCGATGCCTGCATCGTCTAGGAACAACTGCCGCTGATCGATAGGCACTTCGAAAGAAGACATTATCTGTTCCTTAAGCGTTTTTGACCCGTTGCCATCTTAATACCTTTTGGGCATGCGGAGATAGAGCCTCCCACAATTCATGAGGAAGGTGAGGCTCAGTGTATTCATGCAACCAGTTATTAAAAACCCAAGGTCGGCAAAAGGCCATACACAGCTCGTCACGTGGGTGATCTGACCGATTGGGCGTCCCCCGATGATAGGCACGTCCATCCTGCACCCAGAGCGAACCTTTCTTCAAATTTAAACGGATTGGATGATATTGCGCACGTCGATTGATACCTGGGCCAAGAACATCATCCATTTCAGCTTGTAGATCCTCATCGGCAACATACTGGGTACAGGGAATGACTTCAAAACTACCATTTTCTTCACATGTATCTACCAGCGGAAACTTAACACCAACCTGAAAGGCAGGAGTCATAAGTCCTGGAAACAAAAGTTGGCAGTCGCGGTGCCAATTCTGATAGTCTGCACTGGGAACAGGAATGTTTGAGTCAAAGTGTGACCAAACATAATCTGATCCCAACACTTGCTCAAGAAATTCAACAAGTGCCGGAACCTCAAAGATCTCTTCATCAACAAACGGACTTTCAAAAGGCACGCGAACATTATAACGATATCCACCCCGGTTTCCAGATTCTCCCTGTCGTTTAATGCCATCATTCCGAATTGGCACCCATGCTTGGAGGATCTGGTCAATCGTCTCCAATGGGATAAAGTCCTCAAAAACAACGAAACCATTGATTCGCCATTCTTGCATCAGCCGGTCAATGTCAAACTCCTTGCTCATCATTACCCTTTGTTTGATTGATTAGACATAGATATCCATCGTTTAATCTATACCTGGAAAAACAGGAAAAAGCGATGCATTGCTAAGAAATTGAAGACAAAACACCGATCTGTCGCAAGATGCTCTTTTTAATTTTGCAGATCATAGTGTACGCCGGATCAAAGACGTTGCCAACGTCATATTCCACGCATTGCCCCAACAGGATATGTGCTGCGCGCTTTTCTAATCCGAGTTCCACTAGCCAGTGAATCAACTCTGTTGTCGCATGTTGCAGGGCTTGATCCAACGGACGAGCGTTACCCGCCGTTAAAATATAACTATCATTTTCAGCCCGAGGCCAAGCGACATTACCGCCTTTAATTAAATTGACTGTGAATTGGACATCAAAGGAAATCTCAATTCCTGTACCGACAATCTCTCCGTCCCCCTGTACCGCGTGCCCATCACCCAAATGAAATAACGCACCGGCCACAAAAACCGGCAAATAAACAGTAGCCTCTTCAGCGAAACCACGATAATCCATATTTCCACCGTGTGTTGATGAAGTAGCGGTAGAAATGGCTTGACCTCTGGGCGGAGCAACGCCGAAACAACCTACCATTGGCTCGAGCGGAATTATAAATTTGCCTAATTGTGTGTCTGGAGAAATTAATGTTGCTGTCCATTTTTCTACGTCAATTTCCCATTCTGCTTCCCCACTCTCCGGCATCTGTGAAGCGACATACCCGGGATCAAGAACATTCGGTGCAACCACTGTCGCTGTTCGACCAATTCTTCGGTTGGGTTTCAGTTGATCAAAATAAACCGATAAAGTATCTCCCGGTTCGGCATTCTCAATATAAAACGGGCCTGTTTGTGGATTACCCCTGGGCGTAACCGATTGATCCAATTTGTCTCGGCCACCACTATCTACAGTCGTTGTAATAACGGTATCACCACTCTCAATATGCAATACAGGTTCGTGCGCTCCGATCGCTGTGTAATAAACAGTTGGTTGAAAATTATGGACTGCCATCCGTATTCTCCCTATTTATATTTTTTGATTTCAGATGATTAGTGGTTAAATAATTTTAAGATGTTCAACATTATAGCAAAAATCATCTTGAATCAGAATCAACATTTCTTCTAATTCAAGATATTCCGAATTCGTCGTATGCCGTAAAAAAAGAACCCGCGAGTCCAAATCGACTAGCTATCACACAAAGTACCAATGAAATAGCCTAAGCAATCAATTGAAGTGGATTTCGAAAGATTTGGTTGAAGACCACATTCCCCAGTTCGATAGACAAAAGCTATTCCTGACTCCCACTGCAATACTAGAAACAGCCAATCTTTCCTTATTAGATACTAGCATTTTTAGTTATCGCTAATCAGTGCCGTTGACATTCCTTAATTGACCTCTAATTGCGATTAACTTATAATGACTTAGTATATCAAAAGCTGGAGTTTGATAATACACAAAATCATCTGCTTTTGTGGCAACGAGGTAGTTAAAGAAAGAGCTATCGACAATAGGTTCTGCTCGGCAAAATTGCCTTCTCCAGAGTTGAGAGAACGAATTGGAAAGCCCGGATGAGGTTTGCACGACTAACCCAGGCAATCGAATTAAACGTTTATAAAATCTGATGTACGTACCCGACAGGCCGTATTTAAGTCAGTATATATCTGAACTTGCTTGATGATGCGGACAAGAATCCCAACACAACATGCTGAGTAGAAAGGAATCTGCTATGCCTACACAAAATAATTCCTCCACCAAACCCGTTATTTTTGAACAGAGTCGCTTGGGATACGTGGACATCGATGCGATAGATCTGCCCCGCACCAACGCTGAGAGTAAACCTGTTATCGAGCTTACCCCAGAACAAAGGTACCTGTTTGATACGCAGGGCTGGCTACTAATACCGGGTTTGCTGAGTGAGGACGAAGTCGATCAGATGCGAGCCTTCTGCTATCGCATACACCAACAACCAGAGTCCCTACCCGAAGCTCAGCGCTGCACAATCGCTGGGCCTCTGGAGCAACTGACGGACCACCCTTTCATCGTTGGTTTCATGAACGAGTTCCTAGCTCATCCAGACCTTTCTAGCCAAGACTGCTATGGTTTCCGCATGGAATCCAGTTCCTTAACCATTCGGTCGACGGGCGAAGGGACTGTTGGCCCGCACAATGGTCACGGACTGATGCGGCTACCGGGTGATTCGCACAACTACCGTTGCATCCCTGGCCAAGCCCGCAGCAGCTTGACCTGTGTGGTTTGGGAATTGAATGAGGTCGAATATGGTTGTGGAGGAACTCTGCTCATCAGCGGCAGCCATAAGGCCACCTATCTTGCCCCAGAATCTGTGCAAAATCCCAACTCGCCGCTGTGGGTGACTTATGGCTGCCCGGCTGGTTCCCTGCTCATCTTCTCCGAAAGCACCACGCACTCTGCTTCACCGTGGAAAAGTGCAGAGAGAGATAGAGTCGCCATTTTTAGTCGCTACAATTATGTGAACAGCAAGTGGCACAAGTGGGAACCCCACCCGGAACTGCTAGAGTCTTTTCCTCCTAAACGTCGTACCCTTTTCCGACCTGTCCACGTTGAGGGCAACCTAGTTTCTCCAGTCTGAAACCTAAAATTGCCTTTTCTTCCATCTACGAATGCCATGGGATGAAGACTCATTGGCGTACTGAGTCCCTGATACGTGCAACCGAAAAAGCTGAGGCGATCGATTGTGGCATCGGGCCATGCAACAGTTGCTGGCTTTGGTAGAACCGGCCATCGCCGTCTTTACCCATAGCGATATGCGGAAGAAGTACAGCCTATCTGATACCGCCGTTAACCACAGTACGCCTTCCATAAGCCGAAACGGACGAATTGGCCGCACGAACCATCCTGTAGCAGAGCTGCAAGGATAAGGAAGAAGTGTCACTGATAACGGTAATGCTGTCATTGGATTTAGTGATACGAAGATCGACAGCACCACCAATTCGCTGACGGAATCTTCACTACCGTCTGTTCCTCATCCATCACCTCTTCAGACTGAAGACAGAACATCTTAATTAAAGCAAGATCTGTGACCGGCAGCTGGTTACCACCTCTGATCTGATAGTGGGCCAAGTAGCCATTTTAGTCAACTAATTCACCCTCTCTTGGCATGGAGGTTTCTCTGCTTGACAGCTTTCTGCCCAGCATCATACGTACTCCAGTATCTTATCGACTCTCCTAAGCTATCATGACACAATGATTAATGGATAAGTGTCAATGTCTGAAATACTTCATATGGTATGATAACGTTTACAAAATCCGAGTGCAGCCAATAAGGGAAGGTATGAAAATCGATCGAATTGATGTCTATTATGTTGAACTGCCATTGATCTATCCTTGGCGAACAGCTTATGGTGAGGACGCCACTATTGATTCGGTATTGATACGCATGATGTCTGGTCAACACGTTGGTTGGGGGGAGTCCACGCCCTTCAAGGCACCAGCTTATTCACCCGAAACTGCCATGTCCGTTTATCATACAATAACCGAGTTTATTGCTCCAGCTTTAGTAGGACAGGAATTCGAAACGGCTGATCAACTGATGGCCACCTACAAGTGGATCAAAGGAAACCCGTTTGCTAAAGCGGGCCCGGAAATTGCCTGGTGGATGCTTAAGGCTGAAATAGAAGATGCACCATTGTATCAGTTGCTAGGCGGCACTTTTAGAAATGTTGAGGCAGGTGCTGATTTCGGCGTACAGGATTCGATTGATATGCTGCTGGGAAAGATTGAAGGTGCTGTTAATGATGGATTTAAACGGGTTAAACTTAAAGTGCGTTCAGGTTGGGATTTAGATATGTTGCAGGCGGTACGTTCCACCTTCCCGAAACAGACTTTCCATATCGATTGTAACTCCGGATACACACTAGAAGATATCGACTTCTTCAAGAAAGTGGATGAACTAGGTTTGGCTATGATTGAACAACCACTATACCATAATGATCTACTGGATCATGCTGAATTACAGAAGCAGATTGGCACTCCTGTTTGTCTGGATGAGTCAATTGACTCAGTACGCGCTTTTGAGTGGGCCTTGAAACTAAAATCGTGTCAGATTCTTAATATTAAGACTGGTCGTGTCGGCGGATTATCAGTGGCAGTGAAACTACATAACATGGCACGTGACGCGGGTATTCCCTGCTGGGTTGGCAGCATGCTGGAAAGTGGGGTTGGCGCCGGTATCTTGATTGATCTAGCAACGCTTGATAATTTTACTTATCCTGGAGATCTGTTTCCTAGCCGGTTTTTCTACCGTCAGGATTTAACAGAGCCAGAACTAACATTGAACGATGACTGTACTTTCACACCGTCGATGGTACCTGGAACACCATATACACCTAAACACAAACGCGTCGAGCAGGCGGCACAACTCAGTCAGACTCTCCTACCTAAGTGACACTTAACTTCAGGCACAATCCAAAATCAGCATTAGATGCCATCCGTTTCGCAGTTACTGATGCTGCTAGCAAGTGCAAGAAAAACGGTGTCGCCGAAATTCCGATGCCGGCCATTCTAGTATCCACTAAAAAGCCATAGGAACATAATCCTTTCGGGGTAGCATCAGCGGTTAAACTCATCAGGTTTCTTGCTGTCAGGAGGCCAGTACCCGTTACGAGATTGTTCCCACAAATTGCCACATAGACTTGAGATTACCCGCCACTCAGATGCACCCAAGTCTGGATCAGGATGAAAAAGGAAACGCCGGAGTCCCGCTTTCTTTGAAGCTGTTAGGATACCATGCAAATCTCCGGCGGTCATAGCATCGCCAGCGTGCGGACTCCGCCCAGTAGAAACCCAAGCGATGACCTTATCGTAATTGCCTGTGGCTTCCAATGCTCGGCGTGTTTCATTAAACACAACATCTTCAAAGAATTCCGGCGGGAATCCCAGTTCCATATCCATCAATGACTGAACATCTGGTAGCTGCAGTCCAAATAAAGATTTGACTACCGCCAAACAATCTGATTCAGTCAGCGAATGATTCCACTCAGACAACTTCCGCACCCAACGCGCGATGGTTCCGTACATGCCATCAAAACCCCGATGCCAGAAATAATGTTTGGGGAATATGTAGTCAAAAAGCAGGGCCATCTGCTGGTAGTTCTGCCCGGTCAGTGAAGAGAAAGCCGCTGTCCGTGGGATGCCGCCGAGTTCTACTTTTCGACTCAATTCATCCAACTGTGCGCGGATAGATCTCATGTAGCCTATCGCCAGCTCTTGCCGCGTCCGTAACCAATAGAGCGCGTCCTCATTGATATCAAACAGAGTTAAGGCCGCTAACATTCCTCCTGGAGCGTGATACCTAACTAAATCCGGTGTCAGGTGGTGAAACCGATTCCGTAAATGCGCAATTCCCCGTTTCAGACGGCTGACGTCAACTCCCAGACAAGCAAGCTGATTTTCATTCTGACGAATTTCGAACAACTCACCACCGTGATGGTAAGCTAACTCATAGTGTTGTTCCCCGGGACCATCTATGATAACACCATGGGCTTGTGGATAAGCATTAATGGTGTCCTGTACCCGAGCTGCAAATCCCACCGCACCATAAGGATCCTCCTCTAGTGGTCGATTGCCTCCACCACCAGGAACACTGAAGGTCATAATATGCCAGTCGCGGGACGCTGCGTCGTCCAGCATGGTATGTAGAAGTTTTTCCTTCTCCGGATCGCATAATGCTTCCGGAGGTGGGTCTACCCCAAAAGATTTGTAAACCTTCGGATCAGCAGCAAAGATGGGGATTGTCGTGCCGTTTTCCTGTTTAAACCTCAGATAACCGAATACAATGCCGCGTACACCACCATCCTCCCAAGCATCGAACGTTTGCTTATAGTTGGCCATCCAACGTTCTAGTGGGTCCTGCATGAAAATCCAGCCAATCATAACCGACCTCCTCTGTCGCCAGCTTGAAAGTACTTTTCTTAGAATATGGAAAACACCGTTTTCATAAATTGTAATTGAATGCTTAAGGGAGTTAATCGATCTGAGGAGGACCAGTGTAACCAATGCTTTGCCAACCGGCCACATCACCGCCTTTCAGACGATATGGATGAGGTACAACTCCCAAAGAACGGTCTTCAACCGGAAGGGGAACACGCTGATGGTTAGCTTGAGCCGACTTTTTCAAGGCCACTGCGATCTCTAAAGCCTGACGATAATCGTGACCGCTACACACGGCTTCAGATCCCATGTCGATAGCTCGCATAAGACGCTCGATAGCCGAAACAAAAACGCCTGGCTGAGGTGTATCCATGAACTCGGGTTTGACCACCGAGGCGCCATTTCCTTGAATCAGCACTGGTCCAGAAGAGGTGATTTGCACCTGACCGTTTCCCCCTCTAACGGAAACTCGACAGGAATCGTTGGTTGATGGTTCCGACACCTGACAAACAATCTCACCGGACAACCCCAATCGGCCATACGCCGGACAGTCAATCTGCTGATTGTCGATTTCGGTTGTTGGCATCCAACCAGACTCCGGTGGTAGCGTCCATCCTTCCACCCATGATACTTCCATTCCGGTTAGTAAACGAATCATCGTCAACTGCACACATCCACCACCAGAAACTTCGCGTGGTAATCCAGCTGGAATTTCCGCCCCGGTCAAACGACCGATATTGCCTGCTTGTATCCATTCAGCGATCTCTGACAAATAGGGACCATCCCAGTAACCAGTACCACAACCGAAAGCCACACCATGTTCACGACAAGTACTTACCATCTCATCAGCTTGCGACAGCGTAACAGCAATCGGCTTCTCACACGAGATCGCTTTAACGCCAGCCTCTGCGCAGGCAACCACCGCTTCTGGATTGTGAGAGACCGGCAAGATAATGGAAACAATATCCGGCAGATCGTTAGCTAATAGATCCGATATGGTATCGAAAATAACCTCGACACCATATCGGTCAGCAAAAGTTTGACGACGATCACGCGCTTGATCTACCAGTGCTACAATCTGACAATCTGGATGTTCGGCATAAGCCCGAAGATAGTGACGTCCCCAGGTTCCAGCACCACCTACCACGGCGACTCTATATTTTTGATTTGACAAAAACGACTCCTTTCAGCTTTGCCAGTTATTATGGACCATCAATTCGCTTTATTGATTTAAATTGAGTTTCCCGCGCCTAGACTTATATAGCTTGCATCAATCTGGGTAGGATTTCGCCATTGGATTTCCGTTGATCTAACCTGAGCCCAAAACGGTGAGCAATCTGGACAGCCGCCAGATACTCAGGCATGGTAACAGCACGATTAATCTCTTCATATTTTTCGCCCGTCACTTTTCCTTCCGGTCGGTACTGAGACATCACATTTACGTAGGTATCGGAATCAACTTCCTCAGCTAAAAAGCGAAAAATCTCGCTTGTTTGGTCGATCATCCCTGGCATAACAAGGTGTCGAACCAACACTCCCCGACGTGCTAAACCATTTTCGTCAAACTTCAAGGGACCAACCTGACGATTCATCTCTTGAACTACTCCGCATGCTACATCAGCATAATCTTTGGCTTTCAGATAACGTAGCGACTGTTGGGAATCCCAGAGTTTAAAATCCGGCATATAGATATCTACCACGCCATCAAGGAGGTGAAGACTAGTCATTGAATCATACGCCGAAGTATTGTAAACGATTGGCAACTTCAGTCCGTCCGTCACTGCCAATACTAACGCTTCTAAAACTTGAGGCACAACATGCTCGGGCGTAACAAAGTTGATGTTGTGACAACCCATATCTTGTAGTTTAAGCATCATTCCAGCCAACTGGCCAGGCGGGATCGCCGGACCACGATGGACTTGACTGATATCAAAGTTTTGGCAGAACACGCAGCGTAAATTGCACATAGAAAAGAAAATTGTGCCGCTACCTCTCCAACCACGCAAACAATCTTCCTCCCCAAAATGGGGGAAATAACTTGATACCTGTGCGTAGCGGCCTGTTTTGCAAGCGGCTGTCTTATCAGCTAACCGGTCCACCCCGCAATCCCGCGGACAGATATAACATCGACCTAATTCTTCCAACGCCTGTTCGACCCGTTGCTGTAATTCACCTGTGCCATACAATTTCGCATAAGCTGGTTCAAAGCCCATTGACGGCAACAGGTACTCCGACGAAGTAACAGTAGCAACCATCACGCTTCACCTCCCAAAGGTCATGCCGTTATGATACCTGGATAAACCTATCAATCATACCATCTCTCATATAGGTTAACAGAAATTCAATAGAGGCGCAGATGAATTACAGCAACGGGTCGAACAGGCGATGGTCAACCAATTCATCAGCTATTTGCCCAGCTTGGCAGATTAACACTTATATACAGCGGGGTATTCAGACTGATTGAAAGGGAAAGTGATTGAACAGGTTTGACAAATCAGAGTTGATACTATAGAATAGGAGGCGGGCTTTTGAGGAGAGATTAAATGGGAACTTGGATGGATCCTGGGAAAAAGAGTCGCCGTGACTTCATTAAGACAGCAGGTGCGGCAGCACTGACATCTGTCGTTGCACCCACAATCCTTCATTCTGCTGACAAAACAGGCAAAGGTAACCTTGTTATTGGCACAGATGAGTATCGTTACGAAGTACTCCATGACTGGCCACAGTTGCCCTCCAAGTTCAGCTGGCAGACGACCCACAACGTGGCCATTGACGCAGAGGGGTTGCTCTACGTCATCCACGAGGGTAAAGCCAACCTAACTGATCACCCCTCTATCTTTGTGTTTGATCAAAAGGGCAAGTATGTCCGTTCCTTCGGCAATCAGTTTCAAGGTGGCGGTCATGGGCTGGAGGTACGTACGGAAGGAAAGGATCAGTTCCTCTACGTTTGCGCCTACCAGCAAGTCAAAGCCTTTGCCAAGTTGACGCTTACAGGCGAAGTGATCTGGGAGAAGTATGCCCCGATGGACAGTGGAATCTATCGGAAGGACGAGGACACCGTACGTGTCAAGCGTTGGGGCCGTGACGCGTTCATGCCGACCAACTTCGCTTTTCTGAATGATGGAGGCTTTCTGCTGGCCGACGGATATGGCTCTTTCTACATTCACCGCTACGACAAGGATGGTAACTGGGTATCGAAATTTGGCGGACCAGGTCAGGGTGAGGGCAAGTTTGCAACACCACATGGAATCTGGATTGACCAGCGGCCAGATCGTCAGGAACATGTGGTCATTTGCGACCGTGCCCATCATACACTACAATACCTCACCTTGGATGGCGAATATATCGAGACTCTCGAAGGCTACGGCCTACCAGCCAATATCGACACCTGGAAGGATCTGATGCTGGTACCCGAATTGCACGCTCGCCTAAGCATTCTCGACGTTGAGAATAATATCGTTGCCCGTCTAGGTGGTGACGTCGAGCGGGTAACCGAAAAGGAGAAAGACATCCGCAGCAATCCCAACAAGTGGGAGAAAGGCAAGTTCGTTCATCCGCATGATGCCTGTTTCGACACCGAGGGTAACATCTACGTTGCCGAGTGGGTGGCCACCGGCCGGATCACCAAATTACGTCACCTCAGCTAAAATTAAGAAGCAATATTCCAGTCAGTTTGTATTGTGCGAATCCCTGTTTGATCAGTTTTTGCTCGAGTATATTTCAGATCAGAACTTTGTTGTTGTATTATCATCGCCCAATTTAGCTCGTTAAGGAGTTCAATATGCCAGTTTATTACTTAGAGGATTTAAATGAAGGAGAGATTGATAACAAATACCTTGCCATTGTTCTCGCAACAAAGCGTGCCCGCCAACTGAACAAAAAGAGCTTTGAGCAGTTGAATCCAAGTACAAAAAGAGCGGCTTCTATCGCTCTTGATGAGTTGTTTTCAGGGAGAATTCAGTTTCGTGAAGGAGTTGAAACTATTCAGGAAACCGATGATGAACTATCTCTCGATTATTTAATGTCTATGAATTCTTACGATGATGTAGCAGACGATGACAGCTAGAAAAAATTAAAATCTAGCTGTATAACCTCCGCTTTCTCCAGCACACAACTGAGGAAGCAATAGCCCCTAGCGCTAACGGAGCCATTGGTCACATTAGATCTACTCTGATGCCTAACTCGCGCTGATCAGGGCAGATTCGGGGAAATTGCTTTCTAACCCGCGTAAATGTTTGCGTCCCTTCATCTGCTAGCTCCGTTGCCAAAGACTTACATTCCGTAGATCTACTATCAGGGTTCATACTATGTGAACTCCGGCAGATACGCAGCTTGACGAGCCAGCAACTCTTCCATCATTTGTTCAGCGCGACTGGGACTATCAACCGTGGGTTCGAGCAACAGGGCTGATAGGAAAGCCCGTTTCGATCTTTCCGCATAAGCTTCCACCAGCAAGTTCTGGATAGAGATCTGCTGTCGACACATGGCAGCGATTCCTTCCGGCAAGGAACCAACTTTAATCGGGTGAATACCATTACCGTCGACCTTGACAGGCACTTCCACAATGGCGTCTTCCGGCAGGTTACTGACATATTTTTCCGTGTTCGGAACATTCAAACCGGCAAAACGAGCAGACTGATCAAGCTCAATGGCACAAATAATGGGCACAGCCGCCTCGGTGGTTGGTGCCGCCAATGATTCCGTCATCGGTGCTTGACGGTCAGCGACCTGTTGAATCTCCTGCCAGGCAGGCAGGAAAGCGCCATCTCCCGTTTCCCGAACCCTGACATGACGGCACCGGTAGTTTTCGAACTTGGGGCCTATCATATCGTAAGCAAACCCCACATACTCACCAATATGGCTATCGAAAGGAAAGGTCAGACGACCGAAAGTCTGATGAAGAAATCGTGCCAGCGGCTGGACGACGGTTTCATCCTCAGCAATGGCTTGATCTAAAGCCGACATCATATCCATACCAGTCGTTACATCTTTGACTCCTAACACCCAATGAAAATGATTAATCCCACCGATCAAGAACTCCAAATCATCAGGACTCTTGCCCATTATCCTTGAAGCAACTTCGCAGGTCCCCTGAGTACCATGACAAATACCGATGGCATTCAACTTGGTCAATTTGCTGACAGCCAAGCAGATCCGACTTTCCGGATTAGTGAAGTTCAGAACTAGAGCTTGGGGACAGACCTTTTCCACATCCTTGATGATCGGCATCATCAGATGGGTACTGCGCAAGGTATGAAAAGCTGCGCCCGGACCACCGTTTTCGCCGTAGATGTGCCGGAACCCGTAGGTGAGCGGTGTATAGAAGTCCTGTTCCCAGAGAGTGATTCGGTCTCTAGCCACACAGGTAATCACATAGTCGGCATCACAGAATGCCTGACAGCGGTCGGTGGTAGCCTCGATCCGGGTTGGTACTCGGCGGTACTCTTTCAGCACTTCCGAGAAATGATACATTCGATCTAAAGCGGCCTGCTCGACATCTACCAGCACCAATTTCAGTTCGGTCTTCTGATTCAACTTAGTGCTGGCCAACACATCAGCAATAGCGGCTCGACCGAAGGACCCACTTCCCGCACCAACGATGACAACTTTGACTTTCTTCATTTTAAACTATCTCCTCACGACTCTAGTTCTGCCGTTATGTTCCCCAATTTGAAAGAGCCTCACTTTGTTAACAACAAAACGGTGAGATGAGACCAAATCAACTGAATCACGCATTCTAGCACGATAAGAGTTTCAACGTAAAGAGGAAGGAGAATGCCATGTTTCCAATATGATGACGACAGGGCCGCAGATCACGGTGTTACTAGCTGAGGACAGGATTTTTTGTCAAGCCGAACCATTTTTTCATTTTTTTCAAAAAAGCCTTAAGTATTTTCCTATCCTGACGATATATAATCAGCTTGATTGAGCGTAGGAACTCAATTAAGACAGTTACAACACACAAACAACAACAGATTCAAAAACATTAGGAGAAATTAAAATGAACTCTTTCAGACTTTAAAGTAACCCGACCTCGACTTTCGCTTACAGTCAACTCAACAAAACACAAGCACTACTTAAAAAAATATTCAACGACTCTCTTCCGGTCTGCGCATCAATAGCGCCGCCGACGATACCACCGGTTCAGCCATGGCTACCCGTATGACTAACCAGATTCGCGGTATGCGTCAAGCCAATAAAAACTCTCGCGACGCCAATAACCTCTTAGCTACGGCCAAAGCCGGGTTGAACGATATTAGTGATTTACTGGCACAGATGAGGGAACTGGCAGTTCAGGCCGCTACCGATACATTCAACGATACTGATCGAGCTAGTATCGATTTGGAATTCCAGTCCCTGAAAGATGAATTGACGCGAATTGCCAGCGTAACGGAACATGAACGGTATGAATCTTCTTAATGGAACTTATCAAACAGGTGGCGTCTACGATCAGGTTCAACCAGGTACCTTATGATGAGAATGGTAACGCTGACGATCTAAGAGGGCACTGGCGGATCCAGATTGGTGCCGATAACGATGTCGATAGCCAACACGAATTCAGTATTATGAACGCCACCGATGTGGGATTGGGCATCAAGGATAACGACGTGCTGACGGTGGATAAGGCTAGAACAGCAGTCACTGCCTTGGATGAGGCCATAGATGAAGTTAACTGGGAACGCAGTTATATCGGTTCGGAACAGAACAAGTTGCAGTTCACAATGTCCAACTTGACCAGCACTGTCAATAGCATTGAAACAGCCCGTTCCAATATAGAAGACGTGGATTATGCCTTAGAAATGTCGGAATTAGCCAAGAACCAGATACTGGTGCAACCAGGTACAGCCATGTTAGCGCAAGCCAACATGGTTTCGCAGAACATTCTGCAACTGCTGAGTAACTAGTTTTTGTATTACTTGTTGTCGTAGCAGCTGTTTTGCTAACTCCTACTAGACGAAACGGTGTTTTCTCCTAATATGTTGTTGTGTAGAAAAGGGATCTGTTACCCAAACAGATCCCTTTTTTTTATTCTGTATTCACCTGCAGGAAGGGTCTGTCAGTGGAGATCGGAACTGCCCGGTTCGGTGTCATCGGCTAGTCGGCTTGGCAGTGGATTTAGACTATACTAACCCACCTTCTCGATGGTACACCCACGCCAAATCCAATATGCATCCACACCTTTATCAAGGGAATGGATGACCAGTGTTAAACGATTGTTGCTGGTCTCTACCTGCTCAATTTTTTCCACTATCGCTTGGTTCATGGGGACAATGACCGGAGCCCCCAAACGCTTCCCATTGGCATAAAGACTAATTCGATGGGACCGAACCATATCCGATTGAAATTGAAAGCGTATGCGATACTTACCATTGGGCAGATCAATGACAAAAGCCGCGTCTTCCGAATCTCGGACACCGCCATCGAATACTTGCCTTGGTGAAAGCGTATCCCAACCGTAACCGCCGGGTCTATAACGTAAGCCCGGTGGCACTAGATAGGTGCCGGGTTGAGGATTCTGTAAATCACCCATGGTAAACTGCATCATTCCGGTTTCTGTGGCCAGTTGATCCCACACCCTTTCTTTGGCCGGAGCAAATAGTTTGTGTCGCAATACTTTTAAGGAGCCACGGGAATAGATCAAATCATAATCCTGAAGAAAGGGTCTTAAATTCTGGCTGTCTTTAGCTAGGTTCCAACCGATCCGATACGGGATGGGGTCACCATCATAGTGATCTCGGTTGTTGTTACCTTTAAAGTTGACAGGGAAGTAATCAAACGCCGCTTCATAATTATGGATGTAAGCACGATCTCCACTAAATCCGTAGGAAACGAAGCCGTTAAAGTAAGGAAGCGCGTATTTGGTCAAAGCTCCCCAGTGATCAGCGTCTAATCGTTTAAATATAGTGTGATCAGGCAGTTCCATCACTCGGGCGAATTCTGACATTTCGCGGTTATAAACAGACATATCGCGACAGGTATATCCTAGGTGAACCAGTGACAGTAAAATCCAACAGCCTGCTATGATATGTTTAATAATTCGATGGAAACGCGTTGTCAACCAAGGTAAGAGCAGTGGTACAAGGAAAAGGTGTATGCGTTCGTTAATCCAGCCTCCGGAACCAACAAACCTTGGTAAATTGCAAAATAGCAACAGAAAAATCACAGCCATAAGCAGAAAAATATCCTTTTCCAGAATTGGAGTCCGCCTTCGGATTAAGTTAGTTAAGGTTTTGTCGGTCCATATGGTATAAAGAATTAGGGTCACGACCAATCCTAGCAGAACCAGATTAGCCCACAAGAAGTCATCGTTAAATACGAGTAGAGACCTATTTTTCCACAAGTATTCCCAGATCCATCCGCTGGACTCATACTGGGGCAACGCCCCCTGCGTGCTATCCAGCAGATAATTGAATAACAGGAATCCGGCAGGCATCATGTATCCGACACAGACGATCATCGGTTTAAGGCATCGAAGTGTTAAAATAGCACTGACGGCAATGACCATCAGTGTCAGCGCGTAGGAAACAATATGACAAAAATAGAGTAAGATCAGCATTAAGTACAAAACACCAATCTGTTCAGCAGCCATGGCATGCCGATTGCGCCACCAGTAACCTATGACGATGAAAAACAAAGCAAAACTTAGAGCAAAATTATAAAAACCCATATGCAATAAGTAATGGTAAGAAAAAAGAAACCCCAACCAAGCATTAAAGGTACTTTCTTGATCAATACTTCGTGAAAAATAGAGGAACGCTAAAGGGACACCAGCTACACAGAGCGTCAACAATAATTTTTCCGCTATCAGAGGTGGAACGATAAACATCAATCCTGCCATCAGCAGATGTGATATCCAGTTAGGAAAGAAAGTTAGATTAAGTTGGAAAATTTCGCGTGTTTTGTAGAATCCCGGATGGTGATAGGATTTGAGTATATAAGCATTGTAGACATGGTTCATACCGTCTTGTGATGGGAAATAACGGTATATCCAGATGGGTAAGAGATGAAGAATCAGCAGGGCAAGAAACAAATGCTTAAAGGAAAGAATGTATAAAGAATTGTGTGGTGAGAGTTTCATTCTGTTTTATATCCGGGTATAATATTTTGCTCCGTACCATGCAATAGGCCATTATATCACGTTGCCACTGGTGATAAATCGAAGTAGCTGAATTTGGTTTGATCGAGCCAAGCAGAACTAGACGGATGAATCATTCTAGTACGACTGATGTTGAAAGGTCTGAGTCTATCCCTCATTGATTCAACTTTTGAAAGTGTTCGAAATTCTGACCTGCTGTGCTAAACGATTTTGTTCGATTTAATTGAATTCTCACGATTTCAGCTTCAGGATCGCTGTAATGCTTAAGTCTCGAATCAATCGCACGAAGGTTACCTATGCTAGACATCGGCATCTTCGCTCCCTTCAGAACGGATCACGATCACAACCTTGACTTCTGTCAGGAACTGATATTCATCACATTGTGCTGGGTGCTGTAGGAATTGCCGGTGAAGGTACCACATCCCTTCAATCAGCACGTTGGATTTGGTCCATACCTACTCCACGAGAGATGTAACTCTGGCCGCGCTGATTAACTAGGGGGCCTTCTCTAATCTTGAGGTATGAAGAAAAGAGCTGGACGCTATCGGCGGTATCATTGAAGGTATGTCTGACGCCGGTGTTCCCTTCTTCATCTTCACCTCTACCTTAATGTCGATCCCACCCCGTTCGGTTCAACCGAGGAAGAACGACTGTTGGGAGTCTTAACCGAAGTCTACAGAGAGTTGATGGACTTCGCCGGGAAGTTGATATGATGGATCCTATCAGAACACTCAAGCAAATCGACTACCAGAAGATCTACCTGGGATACTTTCCTCCTATTGCCGGAGATTCTGCGGTGGGGTTGGCTGGACGATCGGCTATATTCATACCTTAGATCAAGCAATCAAAGTATGAATCAGGTTGACAGCCGAAATACGCAACAGCTTACTGGTCGAGGCACTCTCTACATAGGGCCGATCCGCTGCGGTCCCCGATCCATGGCCAACATCGAAGCATCATAACTATGTTTCAGCAAATCTAGCTTTAGGGACTGGTTTTCCGGTTGGTCCCACAGGTTATCGAATTCATGCGGATCTTCCTGTAGATCATATAGTTCTCCGTGTTGGTGGCCATGATAAACCACCAATTTATGCCGTTGATTTCGGTACATAGTGGAGAAAGTCCCATCCGGTTGATCCAGGGCATCATAGTATTCACAACGGACAAATTGCCGTTGAGGATTCGGATCTGCCTGTCCCCTGAGGATTGGCAGCAGTGATCTGCCCTGCATTCGTTCAGGCACCTCCAGTCCAGCTAGTTCCAGTAGCGTTGGGGCTTTGTCAAGTAATTCTACCAAGGCCTCGCTTTTCAAGCCTTGTTCAAAGTAACCCGGACAGGAAAAAATCAGAGGTACGCGAACCAATCCTTCATAGAATCGACAACCTTTCTGAATCAGTCCGTGATCTCCCAACATCTCTCCGTGGTCACTGGTAAAGATAACCACTGTGTGCTGTCTTTGCCCGGTTTCCTCCAGAACTTCCATAATTCGTCCTAGCTGATCATCGATTAATTTAATCATGGCATAGTAGGCGGCCTGCAAAGTTTTAGCGTCTCGTTTGCCTAACGAAGCTCTCTCTGTTCGACTTTCCGGTAGTGGAGATTGAGGCTGGATTGGATTACGAATATCCAGCTCTTCCGGAGATTGACACTTGGATTGGAAGTCAACTGCTTCCAGCTTCTTTTGCTGTTGCAAATCGGTCTTCCGAAAAAGTGATCCCGGCATCTTTGCTGGATTAAACATCTCCCTGTATACCTGCGGCGGATTGAAAGGTGGATGAGGATCGTAGATATTTACGCTAGCTAACCAAGGGCCATCACATTCCTGCCGGATAAATTCAATCGTCTTTTCCGCACACCAAGTAGTCTGATGAAGTTCAGCCGGTACCCCTTCAATGTTTCTGGTCAATTCTCCTAAGATGTACCCTTTGGAACGCACCCAGTCTGCATAATCATGTCCTTCCTTCCAATCATCCCGAGGTGCGTGGCTATATTGCCAGTAGCTGTAGCCGTCGTTGATTCTGGGTTCAATTCGACCGTAGGCGCTAGCCAGATGCAGTTTGCCTATTAGCCCACAGTGGTATCCAGCTTCAGACAGGATACGCGTAACCAAAGGAGGTGTTTCTGGGAAAAATGCATTACCGTTACCGTTTACATGTACAGTGCTAGGATACATACCGGTTAAAAAACTGGTACGACTAGGCGTACAGATTGGACTCTGGCAATAGGCATGGGTAAATGCAACTCCTTGCTGAACTAACCGATCGATGTTTGGGGTTGAAACATGGGGGTTGCCGAGAGCTCCAATGGTATCGTAACGTTGCTGATCTGTACAGATCCAGAGGATATTTGGAAAGTCTGTCTGGTAATTAAAGGCCATAGTTGGGTGCTCCCTCTAGGAAAAGCTGTTAAAGTTTGCTGGAACAGAAAGTCTCCATCATTTAATTCAGATTAGATCATCAAGAATTGCATCCGTTTAATGATAGCAGAAAACGGTTACAATTGATTGTACCGTATAGTCTCAACGAGAATGACGAAGAAACAGATTGTTCTTGTTTGGTCATTGTTACATCACTATTGGTCTTAATTAAGGCTATTATTTTGCTACAAATCAGTTTCATCAATGTGTATCCGCCTGTTGATTTCCGTCCTTGTGAAAGACCTAACTATTCTGTTACTCACTATCACGTTCCTGCTTGGTGACGCTTAGTCACAGATTACTACCGAATCAGGGGCAGTTTTTGGTTTAAATAAAGTCTGGAAAATGCGTTTAAAATTGGAGCATGGAGAGTGGAAAAAACTCCAACCTAACAGGGCGAGATCTAAATTTGGACTGGGGAAGACCACTAGAAAAATTGTCTTCCCCAATTTTAAGGGTAAACCCTTTCGCAGGCACCAATCTTTACATCCTAGCTTAACCAGTTACCAGAGTTTCAATCGTCAATACGGAAAAGCAGACGAGATCTTCAAAAACAAAATTATCAACGGTGTGGGATTGCGTTTCAAAGGGAACGGCGCGACTTTAGCAGCCATCACGAGTCCCAGCTCATAATTCGAACCAGTTAAGAAATTCTCATTTAAAATCGATTTCAACAAGTACAATCAAGATCAGGAATTTCGTGGACTGATAAAAATCAACCTCAACAACAACTCGGAGAATCCGTCTGTTTCCATTAAGAGATCCATTATCCCACACCATTTTCCGTCAAGCCGACATACCTTAGTACACGTACTGCTTTTGCCAAAGTTTATCTGAGAGTAAATGGCCAAATCGGAAAGATATGCCTTGACCTCTACAATTTGCTGGAGCAGATGGACAAACGATTTCTTGCTGATCGTTTTGGCACCCAAGAAGGAATGCTGTCAAAACCCAGTATGTTCGGTACCTTCAAATACCTAGGATAAGATTGATAAACCTACAAAGATATAACCCCAAAACTGATTCAACAAAGCAATGGCCAGACGTTCAAACAGAAGATCGAGAGCTTTTTGGATACCGATGCCTTTCTGAACCGTTACACTTACTTGGGGTAAGCCGAATCCAATCAAACAATCTATCAAAGTAAAAACCAACTGGCATGAATCCCTAAAGGGCAAATCATCTACTCCAGATGAGAAGGAACAAATTTCATATCATCTGATTTCTTGTTGAAAACTGTAATTAGTCACGATACATTGGTTGAAGAATACGGTCATGCTCGCATATAATGGTACGGCTATTAAAAAAACCCAAGCAACTGTAACTGTGCGAGTTCCAAGAGAAGAGAGAAGAAAGCAACGAAAGAGTTAATCAGTCTCATTATTACCTACGAAAAGACATATCAGCCATGAACCTTAATCCATCACACAATTGGGGGCACAACATCGCTTTTGGAGAAGAGTATTATCAAAATGCCGTCCAGCTATTAAGAAACATTCGTGATGACGCTGGGATTCTGGCGGAAATTGCCGCTAAGGCTACAGATGCACTCCGTGGCGGTCATACAGTCTATGCCAATGTGACAACAGGCCACATGCCGACACATGAGTTGGCAAATGATCGCGAAGGCAATCCGGATTTTTTCGAATTCACCGGCGCAGATTCGTGCACGCCAGAGCAGTTCGCCGCTATGCGTGCGGGGGATGTCTTACTGACCAACAATGTGAGTGAACCAGTACGTGCTGCTCGGGACGCCGGAATCTATGTTGTGGTGTTTACAACCTGCTACGTTAATAACCGTAATGCTCCCCAAGGAAAGGTTAATCCCAATGTGCATGATTGGATGCCGGAAGATGTAGCCTCACGCGTTATTGATTCACATATCCCCTGGTATCAGGGGTTGGTACATGCGCCTGAGATCCCTGAAATGACAATCTGTCCGGGATCATCGAACGGTTCCTGCACAATTCACTGGATGATCACCGCTGAAGTGGCCCACGCACTGGCAACGGAGAAGACACCAGATGGAAACATTGGACGCCAATATGTCGATATTCTCTTGCAACGCATCGCTAATGTACACACGAGGGATCTGGATTGTTTAAACGCAACTGCTGTAACAATTGCAAAACGGATCATCGATGGCGGACACTATACTGTGCGGAGTCGCAACCTTGGCATCGAGAGTGAAGCGAGTACCGTGGCTCAGGGTTTGATGCTGGCAAATGCTTTCTCTCCACGTCCAGCTGATGAAGGAGGCAACACAGATACTTTCCTGATTGCCGCGGTCAGCGACAGCGATCCGCAAGACATCGCTTGGGCAGAGGAAGCACGCGCCAACGGCAATTATATTATCGGTATTGGTCCCTCTAATAACCATGGATTGCAGGATCGCTGCGATGTTTATTTCGACGATTGCTGTTATGAACCCGCTGGAATCATTGCCATTCCCAGTTGTGCTGACAAAGTATGCCCCGCCACTGGTGTCCTCAACAACATCATCATGTATATGCTGATCGCGCAGTTTGTAGATGAGATGTGTCGTCGTGGTGCCGTTCCCTACTTCTGGATGGGCGGCTACCGATGTGGTGGTGGAAATTACAACGAGGTGATACATCCCTTTTTTTTAGAACGAGGCTATTGAGGAAGGACTTTACTGACGCTGCTATCCCGATTCTAGGCTTAGGATACACATCAGTCCATTATTTATGCAAAATTGCACACGTTGTCAAATTAAGTAGGCAAACAGAGATGGTTCAGCTAACGGAAGAACAGCAAGCAATTGTCAATCATGACCAAGGTCCAGCGTTGGTTTTCGCCGTGGCTGGTGCCGGGAAAACCACCTCAATGGTCAATCGCATCCAGCACTTGGTACATGATAGAAAAGTTGCGCCTGGGCATATATTAGCTAGTTCATTCAGCCGAGCTACCGTTGAAGAGATACAAGTAAAACTAACAACCCAGCAGGTCACTGGAGTTGATTGTCGGACCCTACACTCACTGGGACTGAAACTCATCCGACTGGCCGAAGATAAAGCCCTCTGGGAAAAAAGCAACGAACAAGATGTCAAACCGAATCTTAATACCATTCTGGCAGAACGTGCGCTCAAACGAATGGCACGAGAAAGAAGTTGTGATGTTTTTGCCTTGGGAATTGACGTGGATGAACTGGAAAATCAGATCAGCACCTGGAAACAGAATCTTGCCTATTATGACTTAGATGCCGCTGACTTGCCACATCACGCATTAACATCGGCATTCCAAGTTACGAATGATCAAAAAGATTCTGTCCAAATCTATCAATTACAGGAAAAACCGTTGGCGCAGGCGACGCAGGCCGAGCACCCAAACTCGGATTTCATATTGTTGTACCAGTACTACGAAGAAGAACGTCAAGGCAACAATTGGATTACCTTTGACGATATGTTGATTAAAGGCTGGGAAGTGTTGGTGAGGTTCGCTGAAGTACGGAGTTTGGCTCAATCTATGTACCAATACGTGTTAATCGATGAATTTCAAGACGTCAGTTTAGTCCAATATCTTATCCTTGATATCATTACTGAAAAGAATCGGAACTATATGGTTATCGGGGATGATGATCAGTGCATTTATACCTGGCGAGGAGCCAATCCCAGGTATTTTCTCGATTTCAAACAAGTGTATGAGGCCAAAGAATACCTGATTACGGAAAACTTTCGGTCTCCTGCCCAACAAACAACACTAGCCAATTCGCTGATTGCCCATAACCAGAACAGGAAGTCAAAAAAAATAAGCTTAACGCAGGGATTTGACGGTACCACACAGGTTGTCAGTTGTAACAACAGTTTCCAGATAGCTGAGTATATTGTCAAAGAGATCCGAGCACTACAAAATCAGGATTGGCGTACAAATGAGATGGTCATTTTGGTTCGTAGCTATGCTCAAACCCCTTTTATTGAAGCCGTTTTAATTGAGCACCAAATTCCCTACCAGATTCAAGGCAATCAACCATTCTATAAGAGGAACGAAATCAGTACCTTACTCAGTTATCTCTACTGGGCACAACTGGAACGCAAAGTCCAGACGGATGAATGGTTCAAGTCAAGAACAGAACAGCTGCATTACGTCAACCGTTTCCAAAGAATCATCCAGATACCGGCGCGATACATCAAAAGGGAAATCATTGAAGAGGTATGTGCCAAAGCCACTAGGCAGAAAACTTCCATCATCGACCCGTTGATGGCATCGACGATTCGCATGCATAATCGTACACGTCATCAAGCCGAAGGTTTCATAACCGTTATTGAACAACTTATGAATCGGCTTGATCAGCCCGCCAACGAAACTCTGGCTTGGCTAGTCGATACTCTGGACTATCAGGACTACCTGAGAAAGCATAGCGCAATAGAAGAACTTGGGGAAAGCAAGGTACAAACAGTCAATGCTCTTATCAGTTTTGCCGATGGCCACCAGACATGCCCGGCCCTTTTGGAATACGTAAAAAAGATCTCTTTCGGGCGACTGGATGAAGACGCGGATGAAGATTGGCTGAAAATTACTTCCATGCACCGAGCAAAAGGACTGGAATGGCCGGTTGTGTTCATCCCCAATTGCAATGATGGGTTCATACCTGTGCGCAAGGCTACTTATCCAACCAACAGCCTTTTCGATAGCCTTACTGCCGACGAGCCGGTTCCAGAAGAAGAGCGCCGTCTATTCTATGTTGCCATTACCCGGTCGCAGAAAATGCTCTATCTGCTATCAGAAAAAACACGTAGACCGTCGCAATTTCTGGAGGAAGCCAGAGCAGAAGATCTAGTTGATACGTGTAACCAGATCAAAAATATACTGAGTAAACCAACAACCGATCTGAATCAAGAAGATGTGATCCTTGTTTGTATGGGAGTAGAGAAAGCAACCGGATTACAGCACTATTTTTCGAACTGGTGGAAACCGG